>ERZ791834.15-NODE-15-length-153685-cov-55.8454_pt1 | contig 153685 bp, 143 predicted proteins | sample MGYA00510293_ERZ791834 | MGnify/ENA primary metagenome ERZ791834 (study PRJEB30046, sample SAMN00715253) | human gut metagenome | study: EMG produced TPA metagenomics assembly of the A metagenome-wide association study of gut microbiota in type 2...
AAGCAGCCTATGCTTTTCTTAAGCGGTTAGTGAAGCAGTTTGATGAACCGAAGGTTGTAGTCACCGATAAAGCCCCCTCTATTACAAGTGCCTTTAAGAAACTAAAAGAATACGGCTTTTATCAAGGGACAGAACATCGTACCATTAAATACCTGAATAATTTGATTGAACAAGACCATCGTTCAGTAAAGAGACGCAATAAATTCTATCGAAGTTTACGCACTGCCTCTACCACAATTAAAGGCATGGAAGCCATCCGAGGATTATATAAGGTAAATTGTAAAATTAAATAGAAATTTAATTTTTAAAGATCCAAAATATATTTATAGGACTTTATACTTTGGTACTATGTCAAGTATTCTATAGCGAATATGAAAATAATTTCTAATAATTATTGCAATCTACCATTTAAAAAAATTGGGTATTAAACCACTTTTAGAATATGCAATATACAGAAAAGAACAAAAACGAAATTATCAAAAGAAACTACAATGGCATTATGACGAGACAACGGATTCTTTCACCGATAATAGAGGTATTAAATTTGTCTTTCACAGTTTTTCTATACGTCATGATAAACAAAATAATTTTACGCATATTTTTAGAACATATCGCCCTATAGACTATTTAGACGGTGATCCAAAAAAAGAATTGAGTTTAACTGATAAAGGTACTAAGCGTACACATACTTTTAATAGAAATTGGTATGTTATTAGGAAAAAGATCACAGCTGACTTAAAGGAAAAATTTTATCAACTATTATTTTCCCAAAGGAAAATTGAAGATGAGCCTATTTTTGGTGTAATGAAATATGATCATAAATTTACTCGACTAACTAAGCGTGGCTTCAGTAAAGTTAGTGGCGAAATAGGTATGGAATTGATAATGCAAAATTTGGAAAAATTATATAATGGCTACTTCACGCTTAACTTACCTTCGATAAAATAAAAAAACAATAAGCAATTTTCGAATATTGAAAATCACTTATTGTTTTTCAGGAAGATAGGTATTTTGTCCCATCCTCTAGGACTTACATCCCACGACTAAAGTCGTAGGTTTTACATCCATTTGTAATAAAAAAGGCTAAAGAATACCACTAGATCAATAGTTTTGATAACTATGATTTAGTGGTATTTTTGTACTAATAATTCAATTATTTAACATCAAATTTACGACTACGTTGAATAAGTAGAAGTGTTACAACAACAGTGATGATAGTATCGACTGCTGTAATCCAGAATACACTTAGTACACTTGCTGCAGTATCACTAATTACGAAACTGGATAACAAAGGTCCTAAGAAGTATGTCAAGGAAGCCATGAAACTATAGTAACTTGTCAACTTACCATGACCAGTAGGGAAGTAACTTGTTAATACAGATAGACCAACTTGCCAGATACCACCAGCACCGAAGAAACCAACTGCGATACTACCGATACGTGCAGTCATTAGAGATGGTGAAAGTACCATCAATAATAAGCCAAGTGCTGATAATGTTGAGTAAAGTAAGATTAAAGTTAAACGCTTAACTTTTGTAACAACAATAGCAGTCACAAAAACAGAAATCATAGATGACATTGCGTACCAAGATAATAGAGTTTTAGCAGTTGCAGGTGCAACACCTAATACGTTGATTCCAAAGTTTGGAATATATTGTGAGAATACGTAGAAAGTGAAACAAATTGTAAAACCTAGAGCGATGATTAGGGAACCATCAATTGCCATTTTTGGTTGGTTAGCTGATGAAACAGTTGTTGTTTCTTGCTTAACTTCAGCCTTTGGTTCAGTCTTTTTGCTTTCATCATGAGGAGCAAATGGTGTCCACATAACAAGTAAAATATCTAAGAATAATGCGACAGCTAAAATAATTGCAGTTAACCTAGCATTTGAAACAGAAGCTACCCAGAATGGGAACAAGAATTGACATAATGACATAGCAGCTTTAACTAATGAGTTCATTGTAGCTGATTTTTCTGGGAAAGCATCTGTTAGGGCTGGGTAACAAGCTGAATCACCAAAGGAGTTAGTAACACCAAAGAATAAAGCAGCAACACAAGCCATAAAGAGATTATGAGCAAATGCAGCACCTAATAAGAAAATAATATCGGAAGTGATTGCGATAATCATGGTTTTTTTACGGCCAATTTTATCTGAAATAACACCGGCAAATAAGATTGTTAAGATACGGCCGATACCAACAACTGAAAGTACAGTTGAGATACCTTTAACATCAGTATTCCACGCTTTTTGGAAATAAGAACTGTATTGTGAAATGATGATTGTTGCCATACCAACTAAAGCAAAGTTGATATAAACACTGGCAGCGACGCCAGCATAATTTTGTTTTTTCATGACTTTCCACCCACCTAATTGTGATTTTTTTATCAATCTATTTACGTTTTTAATATAAGTCATCTATTGAGTATTGTCTAATTGATATATTTTAAGTTAATCATATAAATATTCTATAGGATCTAATTATTTATAAATTCTTTAGTAACCGTAACCAATATTAATTTTATAGCATATAAAATATAAAATAATTATACATATAGATAAAATTGAAAATTAAAATAAATAAAGTCTATTGGAATTTTTTAAAAATAATAGATAAAATTAACGTGTAATAAATGTGAAAAAGATAACAAGTTAGGAGGGGACGGAATGGAATTCCCTATTATGTGTAAGAAAAATCAATCTAAAGCTAAAAGATCAGTATTAGCCTTCTATGTATACTTTAATTATTTCGTCTGGGGATCATCAATCATTCTGGTTTCTCAATTCCATAGTTGGTTCATGGAATTATGGCATACAGATCTAAAAGGAATTTCAATTGTTATTTCTATGTTAGGTTTAGGACATTTGATTACTGTTTTATTAGCGGGTTGGTTTTCGGATAAATTTGGTAGAAAAAATACTATAATTATCGGAACAATTTCCAACATCATATTTTTGATAGGTTTATTAATAAGTAGAAATATTTGGATGGCGTCAATTTGTAGTTTATTTTTAGGCAATGCCAATTCATTTAATGATTCTGGTAGCTATCCTTTATTAACGGAAAAATTTCCAGAGAAACCTGCTAGTATGAATGCCTTAGTAAAAGCTTCAATGTCATTATCGCAAACGATCTTACCGTTAGTAATTGCAGCTGTACACAGTGCATACATTATTATTCCAGCTATGGCAGTGATGCTAGGATTACTTCTATTAAAAGTGAGTGTAACTAATTTTGGTAAAAATGAAACAATAGTTAAAGAAACAGTTAGTGAACAAAAAGAAATCTTGGAAACTTCTACAAATAAGCCTTCTGTTTTGATTGATGGGGTAGGAATGGTAATATTAGGATTTACTTTATCATTTATATTTTATATGTACTCACAATATGCACCAGTATTTGCAGAAAAAGTTATTGGATCAACACCAGTTTTTTCTAAAACGTTAATTTCATGGTATGCTATTTCTTCTTTAATCTCGGTATTTATCACATCGACTGTAGTTAGAAAGGTACATCCATTTAAAGTGTTATTGACATATTCAATTGTTGCTGCAGCGATGTTAGCTGTGATGGTTGTTCATCCAACTCCAACAATTGCACGTTTGACAAGTATCGCAATTGGTTTCTTTGCGGCAGGCGGTATTTGGCAAGTTGGTCTAACAATTTTATCTCGTTATTTTCCACGAGAAAAAGGGAGAGTTACAGGATACTATAGTTTTGCGGCTGCTTTAACATATTTTGTGGGTCCGATTGTGTCTACTTTTATCTTAGATGATACAGCAGCCAGTTTAGTTCATGTATTTGTTTTAGATGTAGCTGTCTCAGTGTTAGGAATAATCGTAATGATAATTTTAGCAGTACGTTGCTTCAAGTATAAATTCATCTAAAAAAAGAATCACTAGAACGAATTAATTAAAATTCAATTCTAGTGATTTTTATTATTTTCCAGCATCGGAATTTTGTTTAATAAAATTGATGAAATCTAAAGCAGCTGGAGATTGGTAATGACGCTTAAGAGTAGCCATGTAGATGAAGCGATGCCATTTAGGAAACTCAATTGGGATTTGTTTAACATCTAATGTTCTAAGAATTGGCATTTCTGGGACAATTCCTACACCAAAGTTAGCCGCAACCATACCAGCTACGGTTTCATCTTCGTCAACTTCGAAGACACTATCAGGGGTGCCACCGCAAATTGAAAATAGTTGTTCAGTTTCCGCACGTAAACCAGTATTAGAAGAATAAGTAATATATTTAAAGTCTAAAGTATCTTTCAAATTAATTTTATTTTTATTAGCTAGGGGATGATCAAGTGGAGTTATGAATTTTAATTTTTGTTCATATACAGGGAAATAATCAACATCATCCAAGTTATCAATCTTTGAACAGAATGCAACGTCTACTTTTTCTTCTCTTAATTCGTCTAAGATTGAGTGTGAAAAACCGATACCACTTTCAAATTCAAAGGAAGGTTGTTTTTCTTCAGGAATATCATCTAAAAATTTTCGAATAGTAGCTGGTAACCAGTGAGAACTAATAGAACGTAGCATTGAAATTTTAATAACTTCTTTGTTATTTTCGGATTTCTTGGCTCTTTCAATAGCTCGATTGAGTGATTCGATAGCAGCTAAGCTTTCTTCAACAAAGATTTTCCCACTACGAGTTAACTTAATGTTTCGACCAGATTTTTCGAATAATTTGATATTAACTTGACTCTCTAAGGAACTAATCGCGTAACTTAAAGAAGGTTGTGTAATATGTAACATTTCAGCAGCCTGTGTATAATTCTCAGTCTGAGCTAAGACGTGAAGATATTGTAATTGTTGTAAATTCATAAAAGGCCCTCTTTTCAATTTTTGATAACGATTGCAACGTATAGAAATATTATATCAATTATAGAAAAAATATCAATTAGACGTATAGAAATTATTGATATATATTAAAAGTGTAAAAATTAATTAAATAAATCACAAACTCTGAGGAGGGTTTTATTATGAGTAAGAAAAATCCTATTACTATAAGTTCTTGGACATTGGGAGATAAGTGTATATTTGAACAACGCTGTAAAGCTGCTGCTGAAGCTGGCTATGATGGCATCGGTTTAAGAGCTGAAACATATGTAGATGCTTTAAATGAAGGGCTTACAGATAAAGATATTATAGATATTTTAAATAAATACAATATCACTTGTACAGAAGTAGAATACATCGTTCAATGGTGCGAAGAACCTCGCTCATATGAACAAAAGTATAAGGAACAAATGTGCTTCCATATGTGTGAACTATTTGGTGTAAAGCATATTAATACAGGTTTAATGGAAGATTATCCTGTAGACTATACTGCACAAAAACTTAGAGAGTTATGTGATAGAGCTGGAGATTTAATCATTGCCCTTGAACCAATGCCATATAGTGGCTTACCAAACTTAGATAAGACATGGAAAGTATTGCAAAAAGCTGATTGTGATAACGCAATGATGCTATTGGATACATGGCACTGGGTTCGTGCTAACCAACCTTATGATTTATTGACAAAAGAACAAGCTAAGAAAGTTATTTCTATCCAAATTGATGATGCTTATGAAAGACCATATGCAGATTCAATCTTGAGAGACGAATCAATGCATGATCGTTTAGCTCCAGGTGTGGGACAAGCTGACACAGTAGCATTTTTAAAGATGATCAAGGAAGCAGGTATCGATCCAAAAGTTGTTGGGGTTGAAGTTATTTCTGATAACTATATGTCCAAAGGTATTGATTGGGTAGCTGATTATACTTATAAGAATACAGAAAAAGTTTTGAAAGAAGCTTGGCCAGAAATTTTAGACTAATTGAATTGAAGAAAAGAGGTTAATATTTATGACTGAATGGTTAGGATTAAGAGATAAAGTTGTTGTAATTACAGGTGCTGCTGGTGGTATGGGAACAAAGTTTTCTCATGACTTTGCTGAACAAGGTGCTAAATTAGTATTGATGGATATCGCTGAAGAACGTGTTGAAAAATTAAGTAAAGAATTAGCTGATGAATTTAAAGTAGAAACACTTGCAGTTGTATGTAATTCTACAGATGAACATGATGTAGATGAAGCTGTAAAGAAGGTAGTTGATAAATTTGGTCGTGTTGACGTATTGGTTAACACAGCAGCAATTCTTCGTTTCTCACCATTAGAAGATTTAACATTTGATGAATGGAAACAACAAATTAATATTAACATTAATGGTTATTTCTTAACTTCTCAACGATTTGGTCGTCAAATGATTAAACAAAAGAAAGGTACAATGGTTCATATTTCAACAGTTGCTTCTCATTTCCCAGAAACATACTCTGGTGCATATAGTACAACCAAAGCTGCTGTAAACATGATTTCTAAACAAATAGCAGCCGAATGGGGACAATTTGGTGTACGTAGTAACTGTGTACTTCCTTGCTTAGTTAAGACTCCATTATCAAAAGACTTCTACAAAGATAAGGAAGTTGAAGATGGACGTAGTCGTTTAGTAGCAAGCAAGCGTATTGGTGAATTAAAGGATATTTCTAATACTGTACTATTCTTAGCAAGTGATCGTTCAGATTATACAAATGGTGATGAAATCAATGTTGATGGTGGTATCGGTATTATGATGCAAGATATGATTCCAAAGCCAGGTGGACGTCGTCAATATGCAATTGACCACCACAAGAAGTAATTTAGTGGAGTGAAAAATATGACTGAAAAGAAAGTAATTACTGCTCAAGCTCAAGGGCATAACGGACCAATTGATTTGGAAATTGGAGTTGAAAATCAAGAAATTATAAATGTTGATGTAAAGAAACATTCTGAAACAAAAGGTATTTTTAATCAAGTTTTCTCAAAACTAAGAAATGATATTCTTGATAATCAAAGTTTTGATATCGATGCAATTAGTGGCGCTACTGTCATGAGTGATGCAATTTTGAAATCAGCTAAAGATGCGGTGGAAGAAGCAGAAGTAAAGATTGATTCTAAGAAAAAAGATATTCCTCATGTAACTGAAGAATTGCATACAGATGTTGTTGTTATTGGTGGTGGAGAAGCTGGCTTAGTTGCTGGATGTCGCGCCTTAAAATTAGGAAAGAAAGTAATTTTAGTAGAAAAAAATGGTTACCTAGGTGGAGCTACAATCCTAAATGGTTCTAATGTAACTGCAACAGGATCTAAAGTTGCTAAGAATATTTTTGGCGATGAAGCGGATAATGATACACCAGAAAAATTAGCAGATGATGTTAGACGTGAATCAAAAGATACTAATGTTCCTGAGTTAACTAATTTAATGGCAAATAACATTGGTGATGCAATTGATTTTATTTCTGAATTTGCTGGCTTAGAATATCGAAAAGCTCAAACTCAAACACCAGAACATTCAGTTGAACGTCAAGTTGAATTACCAACATCAAGTAGTTATGAATTTATCACTAAAGTTGCTAAAGCTTTTGAAGAAAAAGGTGGCCAAATCTTACTTGATAGTCGAGTAGAAGAGGTTATAACTGACGGTGATAAGATTACAGGTATTGTGACTGAAGGAAAGCATAAAACAACCAAGATTTTTGCTTCGGCAGTAGTTCTAGCTTCCGGTGGTTATGGTGCTAATACAAAGATGCGTGGACCAGAAAGTCAAGGTTTATACTATTATGGTCCAATGACATCAACTGGCGATGCTTATCAATTCTTAGCTCCATTACAATTGAAGACAAGGAACTTAGGCTGGTATAAAGTATATCCTCATGGGGTAGAAACTGAACCAGGAATTGCTAAGTTAACAACATATGCATCTAAACTTGCTACTGATATGGGAGCAATTTATGTTAATACAGATGGTAAACGAATCGTTAATGAATCTGATGTATATGCTGAATTAAGAGATGCAGTCTTAAAACAAAAAGACAGAGTGGCATTCTTAGTAATGGATAAGCGAACATGGGATGAATTCTACAAGTTGTTAGTCTTACATGACTTTAGTGAAAGTGAAATCGCTGATTACTTTGCAAAAGACGGAAAGAGTAATCCAATTCTTGTGAAGGGTAGTTTACAAGAAGTTGCACAAAAAGCAGGTATTGATGTAGCTGGTTTAAGTGAAACTGTTCAAAAATACAATGACTATGCTAAACAAGGAAAAGATGAAGAATTTGGCCGAGATAGTAAATTCTTACATGAATATGAAGGCGATGAATTTTACATCATTGAACAACATGATCGTTTTGCAACCACATTAGGTGGATTTGTAACAGATGCAGATCTACATCTACAATTTGAAAATGGTAATAAATTGGCTAATGTAGTTGCTGCAGGTGAAGTAATCGGTGGAGCAAATGGACACGATTCTATGCCAAGTATGATGAACTCATGGGGCATTTCTTCCGGATTTGTAGCAGGAAAAGAAGCAGCTGAAATAAGTGAAAATTAATTTTAAAGGGGATAATTAAAATGGAACGTATCGATGGACATACTTTATTAATTGGTTTGATGGCATATCCTATTAGACACTCTATGTCACCAACAATGCATAACAATGCTTTTGCTAAATTAGGGTTAAACTATGCATATTTAGCATTTGAAATTGATAATGATAAACTAGAAAAAGCTGTAGATGCAATTAGAACTTTAGATATGCGTGGATCTAATGTATCTATGCCAAATAAGCAAAAGATTATTCCTTATTTGGATAAATTAGATCCAGCAGCTAAAATGGCTGGTGCTGTAAATACAGTTGTAAACGATAATGGTGTATTGACTGGATATACAACTGACGGAACAGGTTTCATGAAGTCACTAGCTGATGAAGGCTTAGATATTCGTGGTAAGAAGATGACATTAGCAGGTGCTGGTGGTGCTGGTACTCCAATCGCAATTCAAGCAGCACTTGATGGAGTAAAAGAAATTTCTATCTTCAATTTAGATGATACTCAATGGGCACAAGCTGAAAAGAACGTTGAAATCATCAATCGTGAAACAGATTGTAAGGCAACACTACATCATCTAGAAGATAAAGAAGACTTTAAGAAAGAAATTGCTTCAAGTTATATCTATTGCGATGCTACGGGTGTAGGTATGAAACCATTAGAAGACATGACATTAGTTGAAGATCCTAGTTGGTTCCACAAAGATATGATTGTTTTCGATACAGTTTATGCACCAAGAGAAACAAAATTAATGAAAGTTGCTAAAGAAGCTGGCGTAGATCATGTTCTTAATGGCTTAGGTATGATGTTAGAACAAGGTGCAGAAGCATTCAAGTTATGTACAGGTGAAGATATGCCTGTAGACTACATCAGAGAATTATTATTTAGCGAAGATAACTAGGCGGTGAATTTGATGAGGATAGTCAAAGTAAGAAATGTTGAATTCGGTACGGGCCGTCCTAAAATAGCTGTTCCAATTACCGGAAAATCAAGTGATGATATTATAAAGCAAGCTGAAACAATTATGTCTAGCAATAACGCTGATTTAATTGAATGGAGAATAGATTTCTTTGATCAAGTTGAAGATGCTGAAAAGTTGGTTGAAACAGCCAAAAAACTACGCCAAGTTATGGGTGAAATGCCTTTATTAACTACATTTAGAACTCATTTCGAAGGTGGAGTTAAAGAATCATCAGAAGAAGAATATTTCGATATTTGTCGCATATTGATTAAAGAAAAGGCAACAGATTTGTTGGACTTAGAATTGTTCAGAAAAACAAGTAAGTTAAAGGAAATTATCGCCGAAGCTCATGAAAATAATATCTATATTATCATGAGTAATCATGATTTCGATAAGACTCCTGCAACTTCTGAATTAGAAAGACGACTAACTTTGATGAAGACTTACGGTGCTGATATTGCTAAGATCGCAGTAATGCCTAATAGTGCACGTGATGTCCTAAATCTATTGCTAGCCACAGATAATATGAAGTACAAATTAAATTGTCCATTAATTACAATGGCGATGGGAGACTTAGGTAAAGTAACCAGAATAAGTGGTGAAGTCTTTGGTTCTTGTTTAACATTTGGTACAGTAGGCGATGCTTCTGCACCAGGACAAATTGAAAGTACTAACTTAAAAGGAATCTTAAATACATTAAAGCTTGACTAAGCAAAAAGAAGTTGAATCAAATTTGGTTCAACTTCTTTTTTTGTACTATAAAGAATTCAATGCATCTGTAGTTTCATCATTATCAATATGAGTATAAAGAGTAGTTGTAGCAGTTGAGCTATGTCCTAATTGTTGTGCAGTTAAAACAAGGTTATTAGTTTGTTTATACAATCTAGTAGCTAAAGTGTGTCTCAACTTATGAGGAGTAACTCTGACTTTGAAACCTTTAGAGTATTTGGAAACCATTTTTTCAATAGCAGAGCCAGTAATGCGTTTGGAACCACCACGACTAATAGCTAAGAAGAATGCTTTTTCATATTTATCTGCACGATAACGACTAGCACGGATATCACGATAATTAGCTAGATATTCCATTGCAAAAGCGGCAATTCTGACAGAATCTTTTTTATTTCCTTTTCTAAGTACAGCAACTCGATTGTTTTCGAAATCTAAATCTTCAATATTGATATTAACAACTTCAGATAAACGGAGACCGGATCCTAACATTAAAGCATTGATAGCTAAATCTCTTTCAACATCGCGATTGTAGAATTTCTTAGCTTGAGTAGATAATGACTGAGGATAAACTTCTTTGATATATTGTAGATATTCATCAGTTTCATCATCTAAAAATAACTTTTCTTCTAAGGCATCAGCCCTAGCTTGTAGAGTTTGCTTATCAGCCACATTATCAATACTTTGCATAACGTCGTGTGTTAAAAAAGGTTTCTCTTGAGAGTTATTAGCACTTCTGCTTAAGAACTTAAAGATCACTTTTAAAGCAGTGATATTACGCTGAATAGTTACTTTAGATAGAGTCTCAGTAGACTCTTCTTTATGACCATTTTTATCAAGAGCTTTTTTATTTTGCTTTTTTCGGCGTAAAAGATAAGATTTGTATTCAGTAGCAGTACGAACTGTAAGCTTATCAAGCGATTCTGGGGCGATGTCACTAGTTTTATTTTCGTTAACATAATGATTTTCAATCAACCAAATCAAAAATTGATGGAAATTCTTCAAGTATTCAAGAATAGTATTAGGAGAATATTCATCAGCGGTTTTTACAATAACAAAATCATTCATATAATAAGGGAGCTCATGTAGCAACTCATCGATTTTTTTATTTGCAACTTCTTTTTGCATAGTTATCCTCCGAACATTCATTTGATAATAGTATTATACCATGAAATTTAAGTTTCGTGTTAAATATAACTTATACTTTGTGTTAATTCACAATGTAAATATATATGTTAAGTGGTAAATGGTAATGAAATGAGTCTTACTTAAGAGTAGAAGTAAGACTTTTGATTAAGGAATACAGATGTATTATAAAAAAGAGGGGAATGTAGACAAATTACGTGTGAGATAAAGTAATCTTTTTTGAATTAAACTACTGTACGAAAATAATCTTATCAATAAAGAAAATAGTATAATAAAATATAAGTAGAGTATAGTAATGTACCTGTACAAAGGTGAATCTAATCATAATGTTATTTCTGTGAACAAAGGAGATGTTCAAAAATGAAAATTACAACTCAAATTAGTCTTGATGATGTTTTGGATAATTTTGAAAGATTATGGACTATCGTTCATATGAAAGATGGACGAATATTAAATTTATATATCGTTGATGTTGATGATGAGTTCCAGAGAAATGATGAAGAAGATGAACCAGAGTTAAAAGCTATCGTTTATAACACTACAGGTAGTAATTCGTATGGAAATGGGATTGCTTTTGATGATATTGACAGTATTGAACTAGATCCTGACAAAAATTAATTAAAAAGCTGTCATACAATTTCAACTTTGAAGTGCTTTACAGTTGTTAGACAAAGCCTAGCGATTGTGAGGTGTTTTTTTGTGTACAGAAAAAATACAGAATTATATTCAGCAAAGAGGAAAGTTTCTATTACGCTAGAGATCGATTGCATAAATTGAAAAGTAGTATAATAGATGTGAATGAAGTTATATATAATTTGGTATATCTAGATAAGGGCAAAAGATAGTTATAATATTTGTCCCAACAAAGTAAAGGGAGATGTTATAAAATGAAAATCAGTATTAAGTCTAATTTGTATGATATTTGGGATAAATTTCACTGTAGGTGGGTTAATGTGTGGTTAAATAATGGAAAGATAATAAAAGTGTTCCTTTTAGATATAGATTTCCTTGAAGATAATGATATAGGAGATGCTATTGTATATAATACAACTGGTAGTTTAGATTATGGGGATGCCATTTACCTAAAAGATATGAATAGAATAGAGTTATATAAGCATACGGAATGATATTGATCTAGATTTAAGTGATCTTAAGAGATCGGAGAGATACTAATGAAAGCTATAGATGTTTTTTATTTAGAAAGTGAAGATATTTCAAGTGTTGTTGTACCCAGAACAAAAAAATTTAAAATTGGAGATAAAATAATGGATAAAAATGGTACAGTGTATGAAGTGCATAGTTTTGAGCATATATGTCGTACTTTCAAAGATATAACTGGTTTAGTAGTCCATGGTAAATTTGAAGGTGATATTGTGAATTTGGTAGATGAAGAATAGATAATAGCTATTAAACTGCTTTTTACAATTAAAAACTACTAGTAATTATTAGTTTAAAAAGGTATTGATACTTTTAATAGGAAGTGATAAAAATGTGTACAGCAATTACTTTAAATGGTAATAGTAATTATTTTGGAAGAAACTTAGATTTAGATTTTTCATATAGTGAGGAGGTAATTATTACTCCGGCTGAATATGAGTTTAAATTTAGAAAGGAAAAAGCTATAAAGAATCATAAATCATTAATAGGTGTTGGAATTGTCGCTAATGATTATCCACTGTATTTTGATGCTATTAATGAGGATGGACTAGGAATGGCAGGATTGAATTTTCCTGGAAATGCATATTATAGCGATGCTTTAGAGAATGATAAAGATAATATTACGCCGTTTGAGTTTATTCCATGGATTCTGGGACAGTGTAGCGATGTTAATGAAGCAAGAAATTTAGTTGAAAGAATAAATCTCATTAATCTTAGTTTTAGCGAACAATTACCTTTAGCAGGGTTACATTGGTTAATTGCAGATAGAGAAAAATCCATTGTAGTAGAAGTAACTAAATCTGGCGTACATATTTATGATAATCCAATTGGAGTATTGACTAATAATCCGGAATTTAATTATCAGATGTATAATCTGAATAAATATCGCAACTTATCTATCAGTACACCACAAAATACATTCTCAGATAGCGTGGATTTAAAGGTAGACGGTACTGGTTTTGGCGGTATTGGATTGCCAGGCGATGCATCTCCCGAATCTCGTTTTGTGAGAGCTGCTTTTAGCAAGTTAAATTCAAGTAAAGGGACGACCGTAGAAAAAGATATTACTCAGTTTTTCCATATACTAGGGACAGTAGAACAGATAAAGGGCGTTAATAAGACAGGATCAGGAAAAGAAGAATATACTGTATATTCTAATTGCTATGATTTGAACAACAAGACGTTATATTATACAACCTATGAAAATAGACAAATAATGGCTGTTACTTTAAATAAAGATAAGAATGGTAATAAGTTAGTCGTATATCCATTTGAAAGAAAACAAATAATAAATAAGTTGAATTAAGCAAAATAACTGGTATCATAGTAAGGTACCAGTTTTATTTATTGTGATAAATATAAAATTACATTGCAACTATAAGTGCTTTAAAACAAAAAAAGCTGAATTAAATTCAGCCATTAAGTCTTTACTTGTCTGTCAAATATATCTTTCTTAAATCTGAAACTTCTTGTTCATTCAACTTCAATTCTGTATGCAAATAATTATTTATCCCACCAAAGTTATCTTTCATCAACTGCAAAGCATGATTTAAATAAGCTTCATTAACTTCAAATAGGGCCTTAATATTCGCGGACATCACTGGACCCATTCCACTTACATCAGCTATTTTCTTTGCTCGAACAGTTTCTGTATAAATGTTAGATGCTAAGTAATCTTGATGGATTATTTTACTATCCACACCTAGTGCAGTTAACAAATAAACAGCTCCCATACCAGTTCTATCTTTACCAGCTGTACAATGAAACAATAAGGCTTCATTTTCTTTATCATTAGCTAATAATAAATCGAAGAATTGGCGATATGCTTTTTTAGCTCCATCTGTAAGTACAATATCTTTATAGGCTTTCAACATATCCTCAAAACCAGCATTTTTAATCTTGCTGTAGGTCTTATATCTAGTCTCTTGATCTTTCTTAGTACTACGAGTCTCATCCTCTGAAAAAACTGGATTAAAATGATAATGAACATTATTGCTAATTCGATCAGGTTCAACTTCCTTTTCAGATATTGAACGGAAATCTACGTCGTATCTAAGACCATAGTCATCTAAATAGTTAACGTCTCGTTCAGATAAATATGCCAAATTAGCAGAACGCAGAATTTTATGCTTTTTAATCTTACGTCCATCTAATGTTTTATAGCTGCCTAAATCACGAAAATTAAATCCATGTTTTATATCTAGTAATAGTGGTTTTTGTTCCATATAATCCCTCCATGGAGTGTGACTTTAAATATGATTGTAACAAAAAATAAGCCTATTACCAAACATAAGTTATTAGATCCAGTTTCGTTTTTCAGCTAAATTTACAGCTTCTAAACGCGAACGTGTTCCTGTCTTACTGAGAATAGAGGAGATATAATTTCTAATAGTACCTTCAGACAAGAAAAATTTTTGTGCCAATTCTTTAGTTGAAGCACAAGTTTTTAAAGCTGCCAGAATTTCTTGCTCGCGATCTGTTAGGGGATTATCAACAGTATTCAAGACACTAGTAACAAGTTTAGGATCAAATACTGTATCACCATTCATTATTGTCTTTATTGCATTAACCAAAGAATCGCTTGGACTATCTTTTAATAAATATCCATTAACCCTTGTTGCAAGGGCGTCTTTGAAATATTTGCTACGTGCAAATGTAGTTAAAATTATGATTTTTATATCCAATTTCATTAGGCGAAGTTGCTTGGCAATTTCTAGACCAGAAAGTCCTGGCATTTCAATATCCAGAATAGCAACATCTGGTTTTAGCGTAATAACTTTTTCCAATGCTGCCTGACCATCTGTTTCAGTTCCGACTACTGAAAAATTATCTTCTAAATCAAGTAACATCGCCAAAGCACTATTTAACATTTGCTGATCTTCAGCCAAAAATATACTGACCATTCTCAATCATCCTTTACAATAGGAATACTTATATCTATTTTAGCACCATTATCATTATCAAAACTAACATTACCATCTAGATAATCAATTCTCTTTTTTATCCCAGATAAACCAAATGAATTTTTATAAGATATATTTTTATCAAAACCAATCCCATTATCATGCACAGTTATTAAATATTGATTTTTCTTCTGACTAAAAGTAACACTAAAGAGATTCCCATGACTGTAACGAATAGCATTAGTAACCAACTCAGTAATAATTTGACTTATTGTATTTTGAATATCCTTATTCCAATCTACTGTAATCTCTTCGTTTTTTGTATGTAGCATTATACCAGATTTATCCAGATTAGATTGTTGTATACCCAAAGTTTGTAGTATTGTAGAGTGTTTCATATCTGCTACAATTTCTCTAACCAAGTCTAAATTTTGACGAGAAGCCGCTGCAATGTCTTTTAATTGTTGTTTAGCCAATGCTGGATCTTTCTCTAATAACTTCTCAGCTAATTCAGCTTTTAGAGCTAACATGGAAAAGGATTGCCCCAAATTATCATGTAATTGTTGAGCTATTCTGTCACGTTCACTATGTCTAGCTATTAATTCTAAACGATTATTTTGTTTTCCTAACCTATAGCTCTTTGACAACGAATTTGAAGCTGGAATTGTTCCAAAAATGAATAAATAATTGATAATAGCCGCTGGTACATCTCCCACTGCCATACTAGGTAATGGATAAGCTAGATATAAACTTATCGTAGATAAAACATAATAAGGAACAATCACTAATTTTGCGTTTTTCATATTAATACTAAAAGTTCCAATAATGAAGCCCGTATAAATATATAAAAATGGATATCTTGCAAAGAAAGAGAGTGTAGCTGCCAAAATTAACTGACAAAAAATATTAATAACTACTCCTTTATCTCTGGCCAAAAAACAATCTCTATAAACTTTGACAAAAATAATTAGTAAAATTAACGTTATATTACGCATAATAGTGGGCAATGTAAGTAACACACTTACTGCTGGAAATAACCATAGTAACCAGAAATAAGGGGCTAGTCCTACGTAACTTGGAAATAATACGTGCTTTTTTAAAAACTTCTTCATCAGTTTTTTCAATCCTTTTTTGAAGTAAATATATAACTAATTCCTAGAGCTAAGACTAACACAACAAACCAAATTATTAAACCTACAAGCGAATTATAGTTGATGCTATTTCCATGTAAAATGTTATTAGATAAATTCAAAATGTAGTATGTTGGTGTTACTTTACCAATTTTTTGTAACCATTGTGGAAGTACACTAAGTGGCCACCATAAGCCACTACAAATTGCCATAGGAAAAACTAAAATGTTGGCTAAAGCATTGATAACATTACTATCTTTAAATGATGAAATTAAAATTCCTAATAAAACGAGGGGCAAGCTCATAATAGGAATTAGAACTAATAAAAGTATCCAGACCTTTGTCGGTAGTGTGAGTTTATTAACTAGAATACCGGCTAAACCAATTCCTACAAGACAAAGTAAGTTCAATACTTCAAAAATAATGATCATTTCAATATAATACATAAATTTAGGAAAAGGGCTTAAATCTATAAATAGTGTAAATTTACGGTCTATATCGGAACTTAGTGTATGTGCGACTGTCATAATAGATCCAAGTAGAATTCCGTAAATAGCCATACTTACTAAATAATCTACCTTCCATTGCATTGTATTACTATATTGTGGTAAGGCTTTTGTAAAAAGTAAATAGAAAGTCAAAGGCATTGCTAAATCAAACATGAAGAATGCCGGATTTCTTAAGATTATGCGTTTAAAATCAATTTCAAGTTGATATAAAAAATTAGTCATGATTATTCCTCGTTTCTAATTAAAGAGTCCATTAATGTGTCTAAGTTTTGTTGTCTAATCTCTAAATTATCAATTGCTGATAAGTAGGGGACTAACTGAGTTATTAAGCTATTAACATCACTTGTAATAAGTGTATAATGGTGATTCAATTCACTTACTCTAAGTACAGCTGGTAATTTATTAAAAATATCTTCTATCAACTCACTATTAAAGGTTACTTGAACCTTTTTTAACTGTTTTCTCATCTCAGTCAAACTACCATCAAAAATAATTTTTTGATTATGCATAAAAATAAATCTGTTAGCAACTTTTTCTAATTCTTCTAAATAATGACTAGTAATTAAAAATGTTTTTCCTTGTTTCTTTAACTCATCGATATGCTTCCAAAATTTAGTGCGACTTTCTGCATCCATTCCTACAGTAGGTTCATCTAAGAAAATTAGATCTGGATTTCCTGCCAAAGTAAGAGCGAACTGTAGCTTTCTTTTCTGACCTCCAGATAATTTATCCATAGGGTGGTTTGTATAATTTTGTAACTCTGATAAAGCTAATATCGCTTGATAAGACATAGGATTACGATAATATGTTCTAGTTAATTTGATTATTTCTTTCACTGTTATTCGATCTAAGGAGATATTTTCTTGCATCATTACTCCAATTAAATTTCTATCAAATTTTTCTTTCTCAAAAATCTTGCTTTGCCCACTATCTTGTTGAATTAACTTCGTAATGATATTGATCAAAGTAGATTTTCCAGCACCATTTTTACCAATTAAGGCAACAATTTCTCCAGATTGAATTGAAAAATTAATATCATTTAAAACAACTTTATTTTTATATTTTTTATTGATATTTTTTACTTCAAGTGCAGTGGTCATAATTTATCATCCTTTCCTGTATTACATCTTCAATATAAACAAAATTAGTTAAGGTTAGTAGAATTGAAAGTCATTACTCTTCATGACAATTGTCATAAGAACTATTAAGATGCATGAAATTAATATTATTAAGTAAATAATTAGAATAATTTTGAAAATACTTACTATTCATGGTGCCGGAACTATACTAATTGTTGTATAATTTAGGTATGCGATGTTTGAAAGGGGTATAATTAATGAACCAAGATGAATTAAAGCAATTAGTAGGTACAAAGGCAGTTGAATGGATTAAAGATGGCATGATTGTCGGTTTAGGAACAGGTTCAACTGTTAAATACATGGTTGATGCACTTGGAAAACGTGTAAACGAAGAAGGTCTAGATATTGTTGGTGTTACAACTTCTATTAGAACAGCTGAACAAGCTAAGTCTTTAGGCATTGTTATCAAAGATATTGATGAAGTTGATCATATTGATTTAACAATCGATGGTGCTGACGAAATTTCTTCTGACTTCCAAGGAATTAAAGGTGGCGGCGCAGCTTTACTATATGAAAAGATTGTTGCAACTAAATCTAATAAGAATATGTGGATTGTCGATGAAAGTAAAATGGTCGATGATCTAGGAAAATTCCCATTACCAGTTGAAGTTATCCCTTATGGTAGTGGTACTGTCTTTAAACGTTTTGAAGAAAAAGGATTAAATCCAGAATTTAGAAAAAATGAAGATGGCAGCTTACTTCATACAGACTCTGATAACTATATTATTGATCTTCATTTAGGTAAGATTGAAAATCCTAAAGAACTTGGAGATTACCTAATTAATCAAGTAGGAGTTGTCGAACACGGATTATTCTTAGACATCGTAAATACTGTTATTGTTGGGCGTCAAGATGGCCCTGAGGTTCTTGAAGCCAGATAATTCGAGGTGAATTTATATGAAAATAGCTCCTTCTATTCTTAGCGCTGATATGTTAAATCTAGGTGCTGATGTACAAAAGGTAGAAGATGCCGGTGCTGAATATCTCCATATTGATATTATGGACGGAAATTTTGTTCCTAATCTATCTTTTGGTGCTAATGTAGTTAAAGCATTAAGACCACAAAGTAAAATGGTTTTTGACGTTCATTTGATGGTGAATAACCCTGAAAATTGGGTAGAAGACTTCATAAAAGCTGGTGCAGACATTGTAGGTGTTCATTATGAAGCTACACCACACATTCATCGTGCATTAGATTTAATCAAGAAAAACAATGCTAAAGCTGAAGTAGTAATTAATCCAGGAACACCAGTTAGTGCGATTGAAAGTATTCTATCAATTGTTGATCAAGTACTTGTTATGACAGTTGATCCTGGATTTGGTGGACAAAAATTCATACCAGAAACATTGGAAAAGATTCGCCAACTACATCAAATAAAAGAAGAACAAAATCTTAACTTTGATATAGAAGTTGATGGCGGAATTAACGAAGAAACTGTTAAACTATGTCGAGAAGCTGGCGCAACAGTTGCAGTTGCCGGATCATATGTTTTTAGTTCTGGTAATGAAACTCATGCTGAAAGAATAAATAAATTGCGTAATTAATATATAGAAGATACTACTGTGATTAGTGGTATCTTCTATTTTTATATATTGATGAAAGCGTGGGAAAAGAATGACTATTAAAAATTCTTAAATCAAAGATCTTCTAACACTGTTTAATAATAGATACACTTTAAAGTCTCCAATTTACTATAAAGATTAGGGGGCTTTTTTGTCATGATTAATTCTTAATTCATCTTTCTAAAAAATGTACGTTTTTCATAAAGATGAATAGGGATAAAAACAACCAGTGTGAGATAATCTCATTATAGCTTTATTGATTAATTTTGATGTTTATCAAAAATCATATTTTTTCAGAAAGTTAAAATAACTTTTTATTTTATTGGAAATTAATTTCCTAATTTTGATTTTAATAATCTGTCTACGATCTGTTGTTTTTAAAGACAAATTTGTATGCCATTAATTTATATAACTGATTCCATTCAATAATCCTTTATCAAAACAATTATATTAACATACTAATCCTTATATTATATGGATATTCAACTTTTTAAATAAGCAAAAACAATTATTTACTTATATTTTCAATTTTACCCTTGCTTTTATTCGTAAATAAGAGTAGAGTTATACTTGTAAGTTAGGGAAAGCATTTACATTTATTAAGGTGGTAATTATATATGAATAAAATTATTATTAGCAAGTTAAACAATGACGAAAATAAGATTGAATGGCGTATTTCTAACAGTGAAACTGGACATTACTTAAATATTTCAATTTCCCGTGCATTAGAAGATGCTATGAAGAAAAAGCGTAATTTATCCTTTAACCGCTTTGAATCTGAACAAATTAACAATTTGTCTCACTTAGTTACAAACATTCAAGAAGACTACGTCCTTAATATTGATGAATCAAATATTAGTTCTAGTTATTTACCATTAAAGGGTATCGACGCATTATCATATATGAAAACCGTCGAATAAGTGATTATAAGCATTAAATTAAGTTGTTATTTTAATACTTATCTTGGATATACTTAAGTATTCTTAATTGATTAAAGATTTATCTGTCAACAGCCTCTATTTTGATGATAGAGGTTGTTTTTTTGTTAAATATTTTACAGTTGCATTGTTTTTGACTAATTAAATATTTAAATTCTCTTATTATTCCTTTGTATTCTTGCTATCTCTACTTTTTAGGTTTATATTAATTCTAGTTATTTTTCGAAAGGAATGGTTACATGTATTACAATGCAGCTCTAGTTTTAGAAGGTGGTGCAATGCGTGGCCTCTATACTTCTGGCGTTCTAGATACATTTTTGGAACATGATATTCAATTTGATTGTGTTATTGGAGTTTCTGCAGGGTCTCTAAATGGCGCTAATTTCGTTTCAAAACAATATCAAAGAACTTATAATGTAAATGTTAAATACCGTAAAGATCATGACTATATCTCCTTAGCACGCCCTTTTAAGCATGAAAGTATTATTAACTTAGATTTCTTATTTGATGATCATGGATTAGATTGGCATAATTTCGATAATAAAGCCTATTTAAAGTCTGAAACTGATTTTATTGTTGTAGCTACTTCTCTAGAAAGCGGAAAAGCTGTGACGCTACGTAATCCCCAACCTGGCCAAGACTTAATTGATGCTTTAGAAGCTTCTTCATCTATGCCTTTCATCTCAAAGCCACATAATACTTCTAAAGGACTTTGTCTAGATGGTGGTATTGCTAACTCTATCCCTTTTGATATCGCTCAAAAAATGGGTTTTCAAAAAATTGTAGTTGTTCGTACTCGTCCACGTGATTATCGCAAAAAGCCTACTAGTTTTGCTTTAAAACGCCTCTACAGTAATAGCTTCAAGGAATACCCAGAATTCGTTAAAACGGCTATCAGACGCCCTGAAATGTATAACCATTCTGTTGAAGTTTTAAATAAACTTGAACACAACGACGAAATTTTTTGTTTAGCACCCAAGGATCCAGTTAAAGTTGGTAGGCTTGAACACAATACTAAAAAGATGACTGAACTCTATAATATAGGTAGAAATGATGCTGAAAGTAATCTTGAAGCAATGCTTAACTATCTTCAAAAAAGTGAACCCCTATATGACTAAAAATACATTTTAAAACCAAAAAACATGGTATCTACTTAGCAAAACTAAGCGATACCATGTTTTTATTTTATATTTGCCAATTTAGCTAGCTTGGTTGTTGATCCAAAGTATTAATGCCTGGATACCAATCTTTATATCCTTGATATCTATCTACTTCTAGCAGTTTTTCAGCATTTTTTACTCTTTCTGGCGTAGGAGGCTCAACACCTTCAAGACGATATCTGATACCCATTTCATGATACTTATGAACGCCCATTGTATGATAAGGTAATACTTCAAATTTTTCGACATTATGAAGATTTTCCTTAACATACTCGCCCAATTGTTTCAAGTATTCATCATTATCCGTGATGCCTGGGATAAGGACATGACGAATCCAAACAGGTTTCCCTATGCTAGAAAGATATTCGCACATATCCAAAATATTATCATTTGGGAATCCGGTTAATCTCTTATGTTCGTCCGAATTAATATGCTTGATATCAACTAATAGAATGTCGGTATAGTCCATTAACTCATTGAACTTACTAAACCAAGGTTCTCTTCTTGTAAATGGCTGTCCACAAGTGTCCAAACAAGTGCTAATACCTTCTTCCTTGCACATCTTGAATAACTCTAGTGCAAAATCTATTTGCAATAGAATTTCACCACCTGATAAAGTTATTCCACCTTTGTCGCCCCAAAAGCTACGATAAGGAAGTGCCTTATTTAGAACTTCTTCAGTCGTCATTTGTGAACCTACCCTTGTTTTCCAAGTGTCCGGATTGTGACAGAACTTACACCTCATATGGCAACCTTGCATAAAAACGACAAAACGTATACCTGGTCCATCGACAGCCCCAAAAGTTTCCAAAGAATGTACATAACCTACGACATGACCGTCTTTAGTTGGAACTGGATTCAATAAAGGATTAGCACTCATTCTCTCCACCTACTCTCTTCTAAATATTACATTGAAGTATGGAAGGTTCTTGCAATAACGTCATCTTGTTGTTCTTTAGTTAGATCAGCAAAGTATACACAGTAACCTGAAACACGGATTGTTAATGTTGGATACTTCTCTGGATGTGCTTGAGCATCTAATAAAGTATCTCTATTGAATACATTAATATTCAAATGATGACCATCTTTTCTCATATAGCCTCCGATCATGTTTACCAATGTATCTTCTTGCATCTTTTCATCATGACCCAATGTTGTTGGTGTTACAGCAAATGTATTAGAAATACCATCTGTAGCATACTTGTATGGTAATTTAGCAACAGATAATAATGATGCTAAAGCACCTGTTGTATCTGCTCCGTATGCTGGGTTAGCACCTGGTGCAAATGGTTCACCCTTTTGACGACCATTTGGAGTAGTACCTGTGTTCTTACCATAAACAACATTTGAAGTAATTGTAAGAACGGATGTTGTTAACTTAGCTCCACGATATAGATGATGCTTGCTCATCTTAGTAAATAGTTCCTTAACAAGCCATGCAGCAATATCGTCAGCACGATCATCATCGTTACCATAACGAGGGAAGTCATGATCTGCTTTAAAGTCAACAGCAATACCATCTTCGTCACGAATTACTTTAACATGTCCGTACTTGATAGCTGAAATTGAGTCAGCAGCAACAGACAATCCAGAAATACCTGTAGCAAAGCTACGATCTACTAATGTATCTTTCAATGCCATTTGTGCTGATTCATAGTAATACTTGTCATGCATGTAATGAATTGTGTTCAAAGCATTTACATAAATATCAGCAATCCATTCCATCATGTCATCGAATTTCTTCATGAATTCATCGTAGTCAATGTATTCTGAGCTAATTGGTTCGTATGCAGGACCTACTTGTTGTTTTGTAAGTTCATCCTTACCACCATTGATAGCATACAATACAGCCTTAGCTAGATTTGCACGAGCTCCGAAGAATTGCATACCATTTGCAATTGGTTGTGCAGATACACAGCAAGCAATGCCATAGTAGTCTGTTCCCCATGTCTTCATCATTAAGTCATCGTTTTCGTATTGAATTGTAGAACTTGCAATAGATACACTTGCAGCATAGTGCTTAAATGATTCAGGCAAACGATCAGACCAAAGTAATGTGATATTTGGTTCTGGTGCGGCACCCATATTATGCAATGTATTTAAGAAACGATATGATGTCTTAGTTACATGGTGACGTCCATCTAAGCCCATACCAGCAATTGATAATGTTGCCCAGATAGGGTTACCTGAGAATAGTGAGTTGTAAGCTGGTGTACGAATGAAGCATACCATTCTCAATTTCATTGTGAATTGGTCAATTAATTCTTGTGCTTCTTTTTCAGTTAAAATACCACGCTTCATATCACGTTCAATGTAAATATCGATGAATGAATCGATACGACCAATAGACATAGCAGCACCATTTTGTTGTTTAATAGATGCTAAATATCCAAAGTATAACCATTGAATTGCTTCTTTAGCTGTTGTAGCTGGTTTGGAAATGTCATAGCCATAAGACTCAGCCATAATCTTCATATCATTTAAGGCTTTGATTTGATCAGAAATCTCTTCACGCATTTGGATTATGTCGTTAGTCATCTCACCATCGCCACAATTTTCCAAATCTTTTTTCTTTTCTTCGATTAAACGATCAATACCATACAATGCAACACGTGGGAAGTCACCAATCAAACGGCCACGACCATATGCATCTGGTAGTCCAGTGATAATCTTGTTGTGGCGAGCTTTCATGATTTCGCTTGTGTATGCATCAAATACACCTTGGTTATGTGTCTTAGATAGATTTTCAAATACGAAGTCTGTTTCTGGATCAATCTTAAATCCATAAGCTTCCAAAGCACCTTTAGCCATTCTGATACCACCATATGGCATAAGTGCACGTTTCATAGGTTTATCTGTTTGTAAACCAACAATCTTTTCTAATGACTTGTCTAAATAACCTGGTTTATGAGATGTAATTGTTGATACTACTTTTGTATCAGCTTCAAGAGGTCCACCATGTGCACGTTCTTTTAATTTTAAGTCGATTAATTTATCGTTTAACTTCGTTGTAGCTTCGGTTGGTCCTTCAAGGAAAGATTGATCTCCATCATATGGAGTGAAGTTATCTTGAATAAATTCACGAATATCAATTTCTTCTTTCCATTCTTTTCCTCTAAATCCTTCCCAAGCATCTTTTACATCAACGTTTTGCATTTGAGTCTTTTCAACCATACTCAAAGCCTCCTTTGTGATTTTTAAGAAAACGTTTTCTACACTGTTAATACTACACCTTAGTTAAATTAAATTCAATGAAAAATAGTTCACAATGTTTTTTATTTTCAAAAAATCTTATAAACGCTATCATTTATTTTAATCATTAGAAATGTTAATATGACAACACTTTTGACAACAGTTTATAAACTTTAAAAATGTGATTTATGTATCAAAATATAAATTTCATTAATTTTATTTTAGAATTTCTTAAAATTACAAAAAAAGACCCTATACCCCAAAAAGTTTAGGCATAGAGTCTTTAAAAGAATTTATACTGACGCCCCTAAAATAAAGGTAACTAACGTCGTCAACAATCCGGTTATAACATTTCGTAAAATTGTTTTGCTAGTTGAAACCTCAGAGTTGTGTGTACAAACTACTGCATTAATTGATAATGAGGCAATCATCGCAATTAATGTAAATACCACGCGATGTTCTGGTCTTGCTAGAATCATCGTCAATAATGGAATCATTGCCCCAATTATAAATGAGCAGAAAGAACTGGCTGCAGCATGAAACGGCATTAAGATATCATTCTTTTGCAATTTTATCGGACAATTTTCACAGTCTTCATTTTCCAACTGACTTTGTCTTTCCATTGTCTTTTCTTGAATATCTCTTTGGGTACTTACAGATATCCATTCTCCACCAGCCATTGAACAAGCTCCAGCTAGCATGCCAGACAAACCACTGATTAAAAGGGTCTTACTATTAAGATTAGCCCCTGCAGCACCTAACACGATTCCAGATACTGAAATAATCCCATCATTGGCACCTAAAATACTAGCCCTTATAACATTTAAACTATCCCAAAAAAAATTAGTCTTAACTTTCAATACATGCGTAACTTTCAATTTGTACACTTCCTCACGAAATATAAAAATAATACCGTTTTTATATACATATTTAAATTGTATAAACCGCTTTCATCACGATTAAATTATACATCATATGAGTAATTAGTACTAATTTAGCAAAATTTATAATTATATACATGTTTCACAATAATATAAAAAAGCATACTTAAAAAGCATGCTTTTTTATAATTAACCTACACTACCATCCATTTGATACTCAATCAATCTATTCAATTCGACTGCATATTCCATTGGTAGTTCTTTAGTAAATGGTTCAACAAATCCCATAATAATCATTTCAGTAGCCTTTTCTTCAGAAATACCTCTACTCATCAAATAGTAAAGCTGATCTTCAGAAATTTTAGAAACTTTAGCTTCATGTTCCATTGAAACATTACTATTTAATACTTCATTAAATGGAATTGTATCACTTGAAGACTCATCATCCATAATGATAGTGTCACATTCAACGTGTGCAAACGAACCATCACTATCTCTATTAAACCTTACATACCCACGATAGTCAGCAATTCCTCCATCTTTACAGAGAGATTTTGATACAGTTGACGAATATGTATTCTTAGCATTATGAATCATTCTTGCGCCAGTGTCAGAGTCAATACCCTTACCTGCAAATGCAATGGATAACATATTTCCGTGTGCCCCTTCACCATCTAAATAGATACTTGGATATTTCATAGTTACCTTAGATCCAAGATTACCGTCTACCCATTCCATAGTAGCATTTTCCAAAGCTCTAGCACGTTTTGTTTCCAAACTATATACGTTGTTGGACCAGTTTTGGATTGTTGTATAACGGCAATAAGCATCCTTCAAAACATTTACTTCAACAACTGCCGCATGTAAGGAATCTTGTGAATAATTAGGAGCTGTACAACCTTCTACATAGTTAACGCTAGCACCTTCATCGACAATGATTAGTGTTCTTTCAAATTGTCCTGAATTTCCGGCATTAATTCGGAAGTAACTTTGAATAGGTGTTTCAACCTTTACTCCCTTAGGTACGTAAATAAATGTTCCCCCAGACCAAACAGCTGTATTAAGAGCTGCCATTTTATTATCATCTGCTGGGATTAACTTTCCAAAATATTTCTTTACTAATTCTGGATATTCTTGAACTGCAGAATCTGTATCCATAAATATGATACCTTTTTTGGCAAAGTCTTCTTTCATATTATGGTAAACAACTTCCGATTCATATTGAGCAGAAGAACCAGCTAAATATTTACGTTCAGCTTCTGGTACGCCTAAGCGATCAAAGGTATCTTTAATTTCTTGTGGAACATCTTCCCATTTTCTAGCTACTGTATCAGTATCACGTCTAAAATAATTAATATGATCTAAATCCAATTCTGACAAATCTGGTCCAAAATTAGCCATCTTCAAAGTCTTGTACTTTTCATAAGCAGCCAATCTAATATCCAACATCCATTCAGGTTCATTTTTAGCTTTAGAAATATTTCTTACAACTTCTTCACTAAGACCTTCACCAGTTGTATATATTGGTTCAATATCATCTTTAAAGCCATATTTATATTGGCCACCAATGTCTTTTATATCTTCACTAATCATTCTTTTCACCCTTTCCTTCATACTTCTCAATAAGTTGATAAATTGCCTTCCATGATAACATTGCGCATTTAATTCGAGCTGGGAATTGTTTAACCCCTTCTAAAATTATTGCCTCACCTAAAACTTTTCTATCGGGTTTTACTTCTTTTGTAATCATATCGGAAAATGACAATACCATGTTTTTTATTGTATCGAAGTCTTTATTTAATACTTCATTTGTCATAATACTTGCGGATGATTGAGAAATTGTGCAACCATAGCCATCAAAAGCAATATCTTTTATCTTATTATCCTCAATTAATGCAGTTAAGGTAATAACATCGCCACAAGTTGGATTTCTCAATTCAACTTCAACACTTTTATTTTCTAATTTACCTTTATGTCGTGGATGGTTAGCTTCTTCTAAAATTGCTTGTCGATATAAATTATTTAAATTACTCATATTTGGAAAAATTCCTCTACTTTCTTTAGAGAATCTACTAATTTGTCGATTTCTTCATAAGTATTATAAAAATAGAAACTTGCTCTCAAAGTAGCACTCACACCTAACCAATCCATAAGTGGTTGTGCACAATGGTGACCAGCTCTAACTGCAATTCCATCAGCATCTAAAAAAGTTGCTACATCGTGGGGATGAATACCTTTCAAATTAAAGGATACTACTCCACATCTTTGATCAGGATCTTTGGGACCATAAATTTCAATAGTCTTAATATTAGCTAACTTTTCAAGTGCATACTTTTGTAAGTCCTCATCGTTCCGAGCCACATTTTCCATTCCGATTTCTTCCAAATAATCAATCGCTGCACCAAGACCTAGTACACCTTCAATATTTTGCGTTCCACCTTCAAAGTTCCAAGGAATCTCTTTGAATGTTGATTTTTCAGTTGTTACACTGTCAATCATTTCTCCACCATATTCTAAAGGATGCATTTTTTCTAAGAGTTCATACTTTCCCCATAGAACACCAATTCCAGTAGGTCCTAACATCTTATGTCCCGAAAATACATAGAAGTCTGCCTCTAAATCTTGCATGTCTACCGGCAAATGTGGTACAGATTGAGCACCATCAACTACTAAAATTGCATTACTTTGATGAACAATAGCTGCAATTTCTTTAATTGGATTAATTGTTCCTAAAACGTTAGAAACATGAGTAACTGCTACAATCTTTGTTTTATCAGTAACCTTTTGCTTTAAATCGTCTAAATCAAGTTTGCCTTCTTCAGTTAAAGTTATATACTTTACCTTTAGATTCTTTTCTTGTGCAATTGCTTGCCATGGAACAATGTTACTGTGATGCTCCATATAGGTGGTAACAATTTCATCGCCTTCATGTAAGTTATATCTAACATAACCTTGTGCTATCCAGTTCAAACTTTGAGTTGTTCCCTTGGTAAAAAGTACTTCCTCATCGCGATAAGCATTAATAAAATTTGCCACTTTATGTCTTACATTTTCATATTTATCAGTTGTTTCGACTGCTAAATTGTAAACACCACGATGAATATTACTATTGTATTTATTATAGTAGTCAGCAATTTCGTCAATTACTTGCTTAGGCTTTTGCGAAGTAGCTGCACTATCTAAGTAAGTTAAAGGCTGATCGTTCATTTTAGTTTCTAAAAGAGGAAAATCTTTTCTTAAATCACTAGTTTTCTTCATCATAACTTACCTTTCTTTCAATCAATTCACTAAACTCATTGCGAATTTCTTTCAAAGGTATTTCATCTAAAACAGGAGCTAGGAAACCTCTAATTACTAATTTTTCAGCTAAACGTTTTTGTAAGCCACGACTCATTAAGTAATATAATTGTTCAGGATTTACACGACCAATACTTGCCGCATGTCCTGCAGTAACATCATTATCATCAATTAGCAAAATTGGATTAGCATCCCCTCTAGCTTGTGGAGATAACATTAAAATACGACTTTCTTGTTGTGCATCAGAGCCTTTACTTCTCTTCATTACATGTCCAATGCCGTTGAAAGTTAGTTCGGATGCATCTAAAGCAACACCATGTTGTAAGATATGGCCGATCGTATTCTTTCCAATATTTGTAACTCGTGTATCAATTCCTTGAATTTGATCACTTGTTGAAATACCTACGACTTTTAATTCAGCATGAGAGCCATCGCCAACTAAATCAGAATCAAAATCACCGATTGTTAAACCAGAATTCATCATACCCATTGCCCAGTCAATCTTGGAATCTCTTTGTAAGTATCCACGACGATTCATATAGGCAGTTGTGTTCTTACTTAAATTATCGACACTAGCAAAGTGAATTCGACTTCCATCACCAGCGATAACTTCAACCACGATGTTAGCTGTATTTTTCTTATCACCATCTGTTTTTAAACGTTCCACATAAGATAGTGAACTATTTGCTTCTGTAACAATTAGTACATGATGAACATAATCTTCCTCAACTCGTGAATTTTGAATATATTCGCATGTTAATGGTGTTTCTAAGTCTACATTTTTAGGTACATAAACCAAAACTCCACTTTGAAGATTTGCTACATGTTCTGCTAACAGGCGATTATCGTCCATTTTTAATCCTTTTTCCATAAAGTATTTCTTCATAATGTCTTCATGATTAATCAAAGCATCTTCAAAGTCTTCGACAATTACACCCTTATCAAGAAATTCTGATGGTAACTTAATTTGTGCCTTATTACTAGCATATTGATAGACATCAGCATTAGTATCAAATTTAGGTTGATCATCAATTACACTCGTCCCATCAACATTTATATCCCAGTCATGATACTTAATTTTTTGGAAACTAGGCAATTTAGTAGTTTCAATTAATTGTTTAGCTTCATTTCGCTTAGCTCTAAACCATTCGGGCTCTTTTCGAAGTTCAATCAATTCATCTATGGATAATTGTTTCATTGTACAAGCCCCCTAAGCATTTTCATCAACTAATTTAATATCTAGTCCAAGTTCATCACGAAGTTTTGCGTATCCTTCTTTTTCCAAACGAATTGCCAAATCTGGGCCACCAGTTTTGACAAGTTGGCCATCCATCATAACATGTACATAATCTGGAACGATGTAGTTCAAGAGTCTTTGATAGTGAGTAATAATCAAAGATCCAAAATTATCGCCACGCATTTGGTTGACACCACGAGAAACGACTTTAAGTGCATCAATATCTAGTCCAGAGTCAATTTCATCTAATATTGCGAATTCGGGTCTGATCATCATCATCTGCATAATTTCATTACGTTTCTTTTCACCACCAGAAAAGCCTTCGTTTAAATATCTATCAGCCATTTCTTCAGACATATCCAATGTTTCTAATGTTTCATCTAAACGTTTGATGAAATCCATTAAAGGAATCGGATCATCTTTGGGACGACGAGCATTGATCGCACTCTTAACAAATTCTGCATTAGTTACTCCTGGAATTTCTTGTGGATATTGCATCGCTAAAAATAGTCCCATTCTAGCACGTTCATCAACTGGTAAATCAATGATACTTTTACCATTCAATAAAATATCTCCCTTTGTAATCTTGTAAGCAGGATCTCCCATAATAGTTGAAGAAAGTGTTGATTTTCCAGTACCATTCGGACCCATAATTGCATGAATTTCACCAGTCGACATCTTTAAATTAACGCCCTTTAAAATTTCCTTTCCTTCAACAGTTACATGTAAATCTTTAACTTCTAATACTGACATTTAAATCACCACTATAAAATAGTTACCTTTCCTGGAATTTTCTTATCAATAACATTATAAGACAAATTACCTAACTTAACGATTGGATTTAAGTATTTTTACAATATATTCCCTTGAATTTATTTGTAATTAAGTAATAATCTTTATAATAAGTTTACAAATATAGAATAACGCTTACATACAACATAATCAATACTCTTATACAAATTATTTAGCACAACTTAAAAACTCGCCTAGAAATTCATTCTAGACGAGTTCTTACCTATTTAATATAAGCGTATTTATAGTTCCATTGTGTACCTGCAGTATTTTGAATAATGCCCTTTACTTTGGTGTTTTGCATATAAGATGTTGTTTGTTGATATAGAGGCGTTACACCTTGATCAGCATTAAAGATTCGAGCTGCTTTTACTAAATCTTCCCAACGCTTATTAGCATCATTGGCATCTTCATTTTGCGCTTTTTCAATTAAAGCATCATATTCTTTATTAGAATATTTTCCATAATTGTACGAAGTTCCTGTAACTGGAATTTGCATGAATGTGATTGGATCTTTGAAGTCTCCACCCCAACCTGATACATAAATATCATAGTTACCTTTGCGAGCTTTAGATAATGCACTATTTCCAGGAATGTTTTGTACAGAAATCTTAATTCCCGGTAGTACCTTTGTGTATTGTGATTGTAAATATTGAGTTAAGGCATCATTATTAGCCATTTCATTAGAAGCTAAAATTGTGAAATTTAAATTCTTTTCACCAATTTCTTGTAATCCCTTCTTCCAATATTTCTTAGCTAATTTTTCATTATAATCAACCGTATTATCTACTTTTTGTTCTTCTGCGAAATCTTTACCTGTGCTTGGATTAGAAGCTAAATCGGATGCTACAAATCCAGTTGGTACATTAGAGCCATCACCAAAAACTTTCTTTGTAAGTGTCTTTCTATCGATTGCTAATGATAGAGCTAACCTAATATTTTTATTATTTAGTGCTTTACGATTTACTTCATTAGAATCATTAAAGTTGTAGTCTAGATACGCAACGTAAGAATAAGAGTATTGTTTGAATTCTGGCTTGTTATGTAAATTCTTAACTTGTTCACTAGATAATGGTGTTAAATCTAACTTGCCTTGTTGGAATAATTGATAGCCTGTATTGGTATTCTTAACTACTTGATAATTAATCTTTTGTAGTTTTACTACTTTTTTATCCCAGTATTGATCGTTCTTTACAAATGACCATTTATCCGAAGTACCATTCCAATCTTTAACTTTAAATGGTCCTGAATACACCATGTATTTAGAATTAGTTCCATATTTCTTACCATACTTTTGTACTACTTTTTCATTTTGTGGTCCAAATAATGGATATGTCATTAAGACTTTAAAATATGATATAGGTCTATCTAATGTAATAACAACCTTGTTATCACCTTCAGCCTTTATTCCTAACTTGTCAGCTGACATCTTACCTTCATTGATAGCTTGGGCATTCTTTACATCATAGAACAAATAAGCATATGGCGAAGCTGTCTTGGGATCAATTGTTCTTCTCCAGGAATATACAAAATCTTGAGCAGTAATCTTATCACCGTTACTCCACTTTGCATCTCTCAAAGTAAAAGTCCATGTTTTGCCATCTTGTGAAACCTGACCACTCTTAGCTAGTCCAGGGGTTACTTTACCATCTTTACCTAGTCGATAAAAACTTTCAAAAACATTTCCTGTTTGACCATAACCAGTAGACTTAGAAATATCAATAGTATCTAATGGTCCAGTTGTACTTAAATTTAAAACTTGTTTAGAATTTTCACTAGTAGATTTTCCACATGCAACTAACAAAACTGCGGTTAAACTTATAAATATTCCAGTAATAATTGCTTTAATTCTTTTCATCTTTATTTTCTCCTTTATGTAAGATGTGTTTTTAATCTATAAACAGTTCATCATCCATCCTTCCAGATAAACAAAAAGGACTTGCAACTCCAAAAAATTAGAATCGCAAGTCCAGTTATTATTATCTCATATAATCTAACTGATTAAATTAATCTGCATCGGTACCGATAATAAATATATACAGTTTAATCCAATCTTGGAAGTGTGAATCTAATTTTCTGCATGTCAAAATCCATGTTGCCTACTGAACAACATGTTACCAAACAACAACATTGTGTATTGATAAAGTTTGACATAGTGATTCACACTCCTCTCATTTCTTTAACCAAATCATATAACTTTACTATACTTTTGTCAATAAAATTTAATTATAAGTTTGCATTTTCTAATTTTTAACAATATAATACACTTTGTATATCATATAAAATAAATACAGAAATCATATATAGCTTTTTTAAGCTTATAATTATTCTTTTTAAAACTTTATATTTATGTGATTTTAACTAATCTAAGAATTAAAATGCAATTATTTTAAATTTTTCACATCTATTTAATTTATTTATTCCCTTTTGAAGTTAGTTCTTCATACATAGCAAAAAGCTTTTGTAATATTTCAGATTCACTGGAATTTACACTCAATCCATATGCTTTTAATATAACTTTATCATTTGCCTTATGAGCATCTTGTAATCTTTCGGCATAGTCAACGGATCATAAAGATCTGCTAGACTACTATTTGGATACAACCTCCTAGCATCTAGAATACTCTGCGCTGTTTTTGAAATTACTTTTCTTTGCTTATCATCTAGCTCTGGAAATGGAAAATTAGTATAAACTGCTAAAGAGTAACTATAACTAATACCCTTTCTACCAGCCGTCATTCTCATCCATGTCATATGAACAATTGACTCTATGATACCAAAAAGATAAATGCTAGTTGTAGGAATTAAATACAGTTTATTACTTGCAATGATATTTGGATCTAAAAAATCAATTGGTATATATTTACGTGTGCATCCTGACACTTCAGGTATTGCTAAGTAACTAGTTTGCGGTTGTCTAATTTGCGAAAATATAGCTGGTGTCGCTGTGGCATTTTCTCTAACTACTTTAGTAGGACTATTCTTTCTGGTATCTATAACCCCTTGTAATCTTTTTCTAATTTCAGGAATTCCAGAATAAACTGAAGGTTCTACTCCGTTTAGCCACAAACAATATCTTTTCTTATTCTTTATTAATTCCTTTGAACCAATATATAGTTTTATAACATTCTTCAGAGAAGGATATCTATTGATTAAATCTTGTTTTTCTTTTTCAGATAAAATCAAATTTCCACCATCTATGGGCTTATTTCCTTGAATAATTTGTGGTACATCTTGTAATGATTTTTTTCTTCTTGACTGAATGTATACATCAGGCATATCTAGTAAATAACCATTGATATGTGATGCTATATATTTTTCTTTGTTATCAAAGATGATATATTCGTTATTATAAGTTTTGTCACAAGAAAATCCTATAATGACACAATTAACATTGGCATTATTACTTGCTTCACTAGACCACGGAAATGTCCTATAAGCAAAAATTATTTTTATGCGATGTTCCTGTATTAGATGTTTCCATAAAATACCTACCTGTTCTCCCTGTGTTATTGAATCTGTAGATACAAAAGATACCGTTATTGTTGTTTTAGAAATAAAATTTGCAGCTTTTTCATACCATCCACAAACATAGTCAAGTTTCCCATGTTTTGGCAAATCTTCAAAAACTATATTTATATCTTCTTTCTGTTTTTTCTGTGATTCTTTATCATTACTTCCTGAGTTAGTTAAACTTGTAAATGGGGGATTGCCCATGATGTAATTTAATTCATAAGGCTTAACAATATCTTCCCAATTCATACGTAAGGCATTGCCTTCATGAATACCTGTATTAGTGGTTAGCGGAAAAAAATCACGGTCAAAGTAAATTCCTTCATTTTTGCTACGAGTCATCATCTGTGATTCAGCTATCCACATAGCAGTCTTAGCAACTGATACTGCAAAATCGTTAATCTCAATACCATAAAAATTAGTAATGCTGACTTTTACAGTATAATCTCCAATAGCCAATCCACTATTATTACCTTGCATAATTTTAATAGCTTCGTTTTCCAACTGTCTAATCGATAAATAAGTTTCAGTTAAAAAATTCCCCGATCCACAGGCTGGATCAAAAAACTTTAAATTAGCTAGTTTACGTTGATATAATTTAGCTTCTTCCTTCCGTTGATTAACCTGTACCATATCTTGAATCTTCTTTAATTCAGCTTTTAGATCATTTAAAAATAGCGGATCAATCACCTTATGAATATTTTCAATAGAAGTATAATGCATACCTCCACTTCTACGTGTTTCTGGGTTTAAAGTCGACTCAAATACAGCACCAAAAATAGTCGGACTAATTTCAGACCAGTCAAAACCTCGACATGCTTCGTTTAATATCAAGTCTTTTAATTCATCGTTAAACTGCGGTACAACTACATTAGTTTCACTAAACATACCACCATTAACATATGGAAATTTTTTCAATTCATCTTCAAGATATGGATCTCTATCTTCTATTTTTGTATTTAATATCTGAAATAATTCAATTAAAGCCTTCCGCCAGTAGCTAGCTTCTATTTTTGCCATATAACTTTCAAACAAATCTTTTTCACCAAACATAGATGTATCATCAACATACATTAAAAATACAAGTCTAACAATCAACATATTTAAGCTTTTTTGAATGTGACCATCATCTAAACTACCATGTTCTGCATATGCTTTAGATAATTTATTGTAGATTTTAGCAACTAGTTCCCCAGCCTCAAAAGAAAGCTTTTCTTCATTAATAATTTTCTGCTTATGCGTATTTATTAAAAATTCAAGCTCTTTATATTTATCAGATAAATCTTCTAACATAATAGTTTTAGGCTTGTCTAACGGTTTATCCATATCATGAATATCAATTTGTTTAAAGTTAGACACTATTATCCATTTAGGCTTTTCACTAACCGGTAAAAAGTCAGAATATCTTTTAGCTTGTTCAAACGGTGTTAATTTTTTCCCATCTGATTGTCTTATCGTACGACTTAAGTTAATATTTTTACCTTTCATTTCAATCATGACTTTAGTTGATGGTATATAGACATCAATATGCTTAGTATTAACTTTACCGTTATCTTGCTTAACTTGTACATTTTTTTCAAAATTTACATAATTAGCATAATTAGTAATTCCATATACTCTATTCAATAAGTCTATCCAAAATGTTTGTCTATCCTTATCTTCATGTCCACGGTCAACATTAGACCACGTTTTGATAAATTCTTTTGCCAGTTCTTTTCTTGTTTGTGCTTCTACAACCACTGTATACACTCCTCAATCTTTACATACAATGTAGATAATATATTAAAAAAACATTCTACTGCAATAAGTCTTTAAAATTATTGTTCACTTAAAAAGTAGTAATTTTATCAACCATCATTTTCCCATACAAACTGTCATTATAATTTAATTATTGCCTATTGCTACTCCATATTGACAAATTATTCTCATTCTATTTTATGCATCAGTCAAAGTTAAATAACAGATTTTTCTTTATCTCTTACACCATTCCCTATTTTTCTAAAATTTTATTAAAATCATGGTAATTATATTTATAATTAATCTATAGATTAAATTAGTATTTTCTCAAAAAGTATAGTTTATTAAACTATAACTCATTTCATTATTTGTACCAAGTACTTTAGGAATAGTTAATTAAATAAAAAAGCAGGAAGCTAGGAAAAGTATCAATCTTTTATATATCAATGCTTATTAACTGTCACTATAAAAAGTGGACTATTAGGTTAATTTGGGCGATTTCGACATAGGACCAATTTCTTAATTTATGCAAAATAAACTTTGATATCGCTTTATTTGCATAAATTTTAAAATTTCTCCTGTGTCTATATCTAAAAATTTAATATTTTACTGTTAAAAAAGACACCAGATTTCTCTAGTGTCTTCATCAATTATTCAATTCTAATATTTTCTAACCTAAAAATTCAAAAACATCTTTGCGGTCATATAACTTAAATACTTTTTCAAATAAGAATTGACCGACAAGTGACGCAATAACTGGAATAACTAACCATGCTAGCAATGCTGCGACAACGCCTAAGCCTTTTTCAATTGATGCTAATGGTCCTACTAAACCTACTAAACCAAAACCACCGGAAGCAGGAGAACCTGAAATTGACATCAAAGCTACAGGAACTGCAGAAATTATTGCTGTAAAGAAACATGGTACTAAGATAATTGGACGTCTAAATAAGTTAGGCATCATCATCTTCATCGCACCTAAGGCAATCGCGATTGTTACCCCTGGCTTGTTAACTTTCCATGAGTTTACTACAAGTACAAGTGTTGTTGCAGCAACTCCCATTGCAGCAGCACCAGCAGCTAAGCCGTTAACTTGGATAGCCATTGCAATCGCTACTGTTGAAATTGGAGAGATAATTAACACTGCAAAAGAGCAGGCAATTAAAATACACATTAAAACTGGTTGTAATTCTGTAAATGTGTTAATCACATTACCAATTGCGGAAGTTATCGCTGTAACATATGGATACATATAGAACCCAATTAATCCAGCACCGGTTCCTACTACAATTGGTGTTAGAACGATCGCTACTGATCCAAATTTATCACCTATTAACAGAATTAAACCAACCGCAATTGCTGCTGTTAACATGGTATTAATAATATCACCTGTTCCAGCACCTACGTAAGCTCCTGTCTTATTCAACGCTGGAAAGTATTTAATTACGCCAGAACCTACAAATGCGGCTCCACCAACTACAGTCATCTTCATGCCATCAAAGCCAAACTTTTGAGCAATCAATGTACCAATAATTAAAGGTGTTCCTAATTGGAAAATAATTGCTGCTTGTCCTAAATGTACGGCAAAAGGATTAGTGCCGAACATCTTGAGGATAGCGGCAAGAACAGCATTAGGAATTAAACCAACTATAATCCCGATGGCAGTACCGCCTAAAACACGATCAATGAAAACTTTGGGTGTAATCTTTGTTGTTTCCAAATTCGTCACCTTCTTTATGTAAATATACACACTATTATAAGTGAGATTGTGAGCAATGTAAATATATTTTTCTTTAGTTTCTTTTTTTTATTAGAGAAAAACGTAAAAAATTAATTAAATTTAACACTTATATTTAAGCATTCTGCTATAATAATGATATAATACATATTGTAAAGGTTATCATTTATATGAGGAGGAATTTTTAATGGTTTCAATCAAAATGTTTGGTGTTCGTGATGAAGAACGTCCAATGGCTGAAAACTGGGCAAAAGAACACAACGTTAACATTGATATGACTAGTGACATCCTTACATCCGATACTATTGATGAAGTTAAGGGTTTTGACGGTCTAACTTTAATGCAAGTAGCGGAAGTTACTGATGATTTATATCCTAAATTGAAAGAATTTGGTATCAAACAAATCGCACAACGTAGTGCTGGTTATGATATGTACAATTTAGATGCTGCTAAAGAAAATGGCATCATCATTACTAACGTACCTAGCTACTCCCCAGAATCAATTGCTGAATACACTGTAACTACAGCATTGAACTTAGTACGTAAATTCCCACTAATCGAAAAACGTGTTAAGAAACATAATTTCTCATGGGAACCTGAAATCAGAGGTCGTGTTGTCGGTGACATGACAGTTGCTGTTATCGGAACTGGCCGTATTGGTTACCATGTAGCTAAAATCTTCCATGGTTTCGGCGCTAAAGTTGTCGGCTATGACTTATATCCTAGTGATAAATTAGATGGTATCTTGGAATATCGTGATTCCGTAGAAGATGCTATCCGCGATGCAGACATTATTTCCTTACATATGCCTGCTTTCAAGGAAAATCATCATATGTTTAACTATGAAATGTTCAAGAAATTCAAATCTGACGCTGTATTAGTTAACATGGCTCGTGGTGCTTTAATTGATACAGAAGATTTATTGAAAGCTTTAGACGATGGCCTTTTGGCTGGAGCTGGTCTTGACGTTTATGAACACGAAGGTCCATTAGTTCCTATTGACCTAACTGGAAAGGATATTGAAGACGAAACATTCAAGAAAGTACTTGAATCTGATAAGATTATCTACTCACCACACGTAGCATACTACACTGATGAAGCTGTTAAAAACTTAGTTGAAGGTGGTTTAAATGCTACTTTAGAAGTATTGGAAACTGGCGATGCTTCAACACGTGTAAACTAATTAGTTTATTCCTAATAAAAACCTCTGAGAATCTATCTCAGAGGTTTTTTATTATACTTACTATAAGTTATTTATATTTTTGTCACCATATAGACTTTCCCAGTCATTTCTAAAATCTGCCACAGCTTGAGAAATAGATGGCATCTTAAAAGCAGATGCCACAATATCAGGACCAACTGTTACAGCTTGAGCACCATTGCTTAATGCTTCATTTACTTGTGCTACATTATGGAAACTTGCAGCTAAAATTTTAGTATTACTATTATCTAAGTTAATTCTTTTAGCTAGATTTCTAATAACCTCAGCTGAATCAATATTTTGATTTAACATTCTATTATAGTAAGGAGCCAAGTAGTCAGCACCAACATTAATTGCTTGATAACCTTGAAATTCCGTATAAATTGCAGTTGCTGTTACTCTAATTCCTTCAGCCTTTAGTTTTTTCATGACTTCTAACCCATCTAAAGTAGTTGGAACTTTAATATATACATCCTTGCCTACTTCATCTACAATTTTGTGAGCTTCATCTATCATTCCAGATACAGAAGGTGCTACAACTTGTACGTGGAGTTCTCTTTCATCTCCAATAATTTCCTTTATTTTTTTTAGATGTGCGAATAAATCATCGCCTACTCCATCTTTTTTTAGAATCGTTGGATTAGAAGTTACTCCTTTAACATTTAATTTATCACAGTAATATTTAATCTTTTTCAAATCAACTGTATCTAATAAAAATTCCATATCGATTTTGTCCTTTCATGCTAGAAAAGCATAGAGAAACCTCAACGCTCCCTATGCTTCCCTAATTTATTTTATAATAGCAATTTTTGTACCTTCATTAATTTCAGGGTATTCCTTTTCTTCTACATACATCGATCCTGGTAATGTAGCAGTTTTATCCCCTGTGAAGTTAATAGCTATATGACCTAAGTTCTTCAAGTTAGTTTGAACTTCGTTACCTACTGCTGTTATTTTATATTTTTCATCATCAATTTGTAAAGTCATGCCTGCCTTTATTTCGCCAGATAATTCATTTACTTTAATGATGTAGCAGGATGGTCTAAGTGCATCTGGAGCACCTTCACCAAATAAGATAACCATCTTAATTTCCTTGAAATTCTTAGCTTCTTCACCAATTTCTATAACTTCTGTTTCATAAAGTTTAGTCTTTTTCTTTTGTAAGAACATAACAAATCACACCTCATCATCAATTCATTTTTACTTTTATTTTCCTGAATATAATCCGAAACTAGCTAACCATGCTACAAATACTCGAGGTAAACCGTTTAAGAAACGTGAGTACAATACAGATGTAACCCCAACTTCAACTGTTTCTGGCTTAGCTTCTTCAAGACCTAAACCAACAGGAATGAAGTCACAAGCATTTTGAGTATTGATAGCAAACAATGCTGGTAACGCATATTGTGGAGGAATATGACCTTTACCAATTTCAACACCAATTAGAGTACCGATAACTTGTGCAATTACAGCACCTGGTCCAAGCAATGGTGATAAGAATGGCAATGAACAAATGAAACCTAAAATCATCAAGCCCCAAACGTTACCTGCAAGAGGTACCATGATTTTAGCGAACCAGTTACCAATACCGGAACCCATGATAATACCGATTAGCAAAGCAACGAATGCCATAAATGGAATAATTGTATTCAAAACTGTTTGTACTGATTCCTTAGCAGCTTGATTAAATGTAGCAACAACTTTACCTACACCAATACCAATCTTGGCGATAAATCCGCCACCGTGACCTTGTTGTGTCAATGTCTTAGAAGTATCTATTCCGTCTTCTTTATCAGCTGCGGTTTCTTTTTTGGCAACCTTTTCATTTTGTTGCTTAACAATTGCTTCTGCGTCTTCAGCATTTACTAATGAAATTTGTTTTGGAGTTACAGCAGATACATATAATTCTGGAGTAATGTATTTAGCTAACGGACCACTCTTACCTGTTGGAAGAACATTTACTGTCAAAATATTTTTACTTGGGTAAATACCACAACGTAAAGTACCACCACAGTCAACAATTGCTAATGCGATTTCTTCATCAGGAATTGCTGTCTTAAACCCATCAATAGCTTCCATACCTGTTAATTCAACAATTGTATCAACAATATCTGGTCTGTTACCACCTGTTACATAAACTACTTTATGTTTTTCTTCTGTTGGTGTTACAACGATTGGACCACCCCAACCACCTGAGCCTTTTACGATTTTAATACTGTTCCATTTACTCATAGTTCATTACCTCCAATTAATCCACTGTCTTAGATAACTTAATTCCAGTTGTGCGACATACATAAGCAGTTGTAAAGTCAGTTACCCAACCACCAATGAAGTTCATAACCAAACCTACTAATAAGTATCTAATAGCTAAGTCCATACTATTCAAACCTAATTTTTGTACACCTTGTGCAATACCCATCCATACAAACAATTCACCTGGATTGATGTGAGGGAATACCCCATTACTTGTATGACAGAATTGAGCTTGTGCAGCGTAGTAACTTGGCTTGTAGTATTCAGGTAAGAAACGAGCCATTGTAAAGGACATTGGATTACCTAACATAAATGCTGATAAGAATGGCAAAATTAGATAACGTGTAAAGATGTTCTTAGATGCTCCTCTAGCAATCTTATCCATCTTTTCTTCACCTAAGAATGCAATAATTGTATTCATTAAAACCAATAATAGCAATACAACTGGTACGATTGTCTTCATCCAACCAATGAATGTTTTTCCACCTGTTTCAAAGAGGTTCATAAAACCTGATGCAAGATTTACAACTATATCCATGAGATCATCTCCTAATTAAATTTCTTTGACATATTTGCCTTCAAATTGTTTGCCATTAAACCAATCTTCGTAAATAATGGCATGTTGAACACATTTACACTTGTATCGTAAGCACTTGCTGACAATTTTTGTGTCTTAAAATCAACAAAAGTTTTGTAAGCATTCAATAAACATTGTCTAGTCAATTTATTCATTCTCTTTAACTCTTGATAATCTGCGGCTAAAACCGCGATATTTTTGCCTTCGAGTTTCTTCAATGTTCTAAATTTAGCAAACACTGTAACCCCTTGCATTAAACGGGCTTCTTTTATATTTCCATCATTATCTATCGCTATCAACATCAATGAACCTGAAAAGAAACGTTTAGGATTTTTACCAATCAGAATGCGATAAGGTCCTAGTAATCTTAGTTCACGATAATTTCTGGAAAAATTTTTAATTTGAAAGATTCCAAACAATCCTTGTAAGAGAAACGCCCCTACAACAATCAATCCTATTAAAATAATCATCTATATTCCCTCCGTTATCTGTGTTAATGGTAAATCCATGTCATATTCCAACAAATTATTATAAATTTCATCATATCCTGAAATCATAAAGATTAAGTCGTATACGCGAGACAGAATCTTACTCAATTTAGAGTTTAGATTTTGCGGTATACCTATTAAGAAAATGATTCTTACTTCTTTTCCTTGATATTTTACAGCTTTTGATAAGATGCCAACCGTCAATAATATTCTAGAATGATTAGATTTATCAACCATATGCGGAATTGCAATCCCATTTTGGAAGACATTACTCATTTTTTCTTCTCTTTTCTTCCAATCTAGCTTAAATCCTGGTAATAATTCACCTGTTGAAATTTCTGTATCAATTAAATTCTCAACAGCTTTCAAATAGGAAATTCTTTCTTCAAATCTTTGAATTCTAAATTTTACTTGTTGGCTACTAATTCCCGCCATAACTTGCGATAGAGTTACTTTGCTAACTAATTCGTCATTCTTAAAGATACTCTGAATTCTAACAATTGGAGTTGTAACATCTTTACTTTCAAGTGGTAAAGTTGAAAATACAATCAAGTAACGTTCAGATGATTTCTTGAAACTTTCACTACTCTTGAAAATATCCGCTTCAGTTGTTCCTTGAAAAGTTTCATTTAACCTACTAATAATCAAATTTTGAATACTTTTACTTACTTCACCAACAATCGCAACTTTATGATATTGAGGATTCCCTCTTTTTTCATCTTCTATTTCCATTTGATAATACAGTGCTAAATAACCCAATTCTTTATCTGAAATCTTAATATGCAGTTTACTTTCTAATAAATTAACTGTCATAATAGCTAAATCTACTGCCACTGGATATTTTTCAACAATTTCTCGACTAAATAGATCATCATTTCTCATATATGTGGCACTTCTATTTATCATGAAAATTGAATGATATTTTATCTGTTCAAAGACTCGATTGTAATCAATATCTAGACTGATATTTTCCTTAACTTGACTAAAAATTTCTGCAAATAATTTATCTATCCACATCAAGCGTTTATTTATTCGTTCAGTATTTCTATTACTATAATTGATATTCAGTGGTATTAATAGGAAGCTTTTTTCTGCTTCTGTTATTTCCTTTGAATGTAAATACTTCTTTAATATAGATAGAATTTCGTCATTTACTTCAGAACTAGTCAATTCATAATAACAATCTGGCGTCGTTGAAATTTTTCTACCATGCTCATGTAAGAAGTTAAGTATTTTCAAATGTCTTATTATTAAATTACGTACTGTTTTACTTTTATCGTACTTTCTAACTAATTTGGTTATTTCCTGCTTTTCTTCAATTGCTAGTTTCTCACCCAAATCATAGTAGTCATAAACAAAGTTACGTAGAATGAAAGCAATTTGACAATCTGCCTTACTTTCTAACATTACCCCGTTGTTACTTACCGATCGAATAGTAGTATCGTAATCTTTTAATAGAAGTTTTATTTCTTTAATATCACGATTGATTGTACCTTTACTTACCATCAAATATTCAGATAAATCATCAAGTAACATATATCCTTTAGATTTAATCAGCATCAATAATATGTACGCTTGACGTTTTAAAGGATTATTGAAATCCAAAGTTGTCTTTAAATAATGTGTCTGAAATTTAGCTAATCTAGCATAATCTTCGACTTTCAAATAATATTTTTGATTTTTCTCTTGAATCTCAGCTATTTCGCCTAATTCTTCATTCAAACTCGTTATATACTTTTGTAAAGTTTTTTTAGATACCTGTAACTCACTAACTAACCTATCTACTGTAATCGAATCATTTGTCGTAAGAATCTTAAACAATTGATAGTTTAATACATTCATAACCTATCCCACTTTCTATCCGCGAGATTTTCCTCCGGCAACGTTTGTTGTAACACCTGTTATATAACTTGATCTGTCTGATAAGTAGTAGGCAACTAAATCAGCAACTTCTGATAATTTACCACTTCTTCCTAGTGGTGTAGTACTCTTACTCTTGTATCCTGCACGGACATCTTCAACCGTTTTGTGTCTTGTATATGCTAAAGCTTCTTCATAAGCTAGTGTTCTTAAACCTGTTGCTTCCATAATTCCAGGAGCTACACCTACTACACGAACATTGAATTCACCTAATTCTTTTGCCCATGAACGTGTTAAACCTACGATTGCTGCTTTAGTTCCTGAATAAATGCTTTGTCCTTGTGAACCTTCCAGACCAGCTTCAGAAGCCATATTAACAATTACACCTGATTTTTGTTTTACTAATTGACGAGCAACAGCTTGTGACATCAAAAATACACTCTTTACATTGACATTAAACATCTTGTCAAAATCATTTTCAGTTAATTCATATTTGCTATTGCTTTCCTTAGCATCTACTAACAATCTTGGTAAGTTAATACCTGCATTATTTACAACACCATCAACATGTCCATGTTCTTCAACAACTCTAGCAACTAATGCATCAACTTGTTCTTTATTTGTTACATCTGTCTCTACAAATGTTAAATGATCATGTTCTTCCTTAGCTGGTTGTAAATCTGCATCATATACATATGCGCCGTCATTTAATAATTCTTTTACAATTGCTTCCCCGATACCAGAAGAACCACCTGTTACAATGTACACCTTTTCATTTAAGTTCAACCAGTTCTCACTCATAAGAATTCCTCCAATAACTTTATATCTTTATTACAATTCTTATTTTAATGTTAACGGTTACAACAATTAATACCACGAATTTCTAAAATCTGAGAAAAATGTTGCACGAATTAAATATTTAAATAAAATTATACAGTTAATATAAATTCAAATCAATATATAGTAAGTAATTATTTTAAATAATATTTTTTATCATCTTATATCCTTCAATACGATATTATTATTTTTTCTTTCCTATTTTCTCTAACTTACACAAAAGTTACTAAAAAGTACCTATGTTACTTTAAAGTTCGTACTTACAAAAAGTAACTAAATAGTATATATTATCTTCATCAACTTAATGTATGAAAGGAAAGAATTTTTAAGATGAATAAAATTTCACCTCGTTTAACATTATTTGCACTGGCTATTAATGCTTTTGCAATAGGTTCTACTGAATTTATTAGTGTTGGATTACTTCCAATGATCGTTAAAAGTTTCAATATTAGTTTATCTCAAGCTGGACTAACTGTTTCATTGTATGCTTTAGGCGTTACTATTGGCGCACCCTTGTTAACAATTTTAACTGGTAAATGGAGCCGCCATTCCCTAATGCTGGGAATCATGACTTTATTTATAATAGGTAATTTACTTGCAGCTTTTGCTCCAGTTTTTGCTATTTTACTATTGGGTAGAATTTTAGCTGCTTTAGCTCATGGAATATTCATGTCAATTTCAACAGTTATAGCTGCTGATGTAGTTGAACCTTCTCGTCGCGCTAGTGCTATTGCAATTATGTTTACTGGACTAACTGTTGCAACTGTTACAGGTGTTCCTTTGGGGACTTTTATTGGTCAACAAACTTCTTGGAATATGTCTTTTATCTTCATCGCTACCGTGGGACTCATTGGTTTAATTGCTGATTATTTTTTAATTCCTAAATCTTTACCAATTCCTGGAAAAGTAGATTTGCATGGTTTTATTCGTATCTTTACTAATAAACCTTTAGTTCTATCATTCCTGATTACTGCTTTTGGCTATGGAGGAACTTTTGCAGCATATACTTATCTTTCTCCATTACTAGAAGGAGTAGGATTTTCAGCAAACGCCATTGTCATTATTTTAGTTATTTATGGAGTAATGGTCGCTATTGGCAATACTTTAGGAGGTCGTTTTGCTAATACTAACCCTCTTAATTCTTTGATAAAGATGTTTGAATTGTTAATGACTACCTTACTTTTCCTTTTTGTTGCAGTTTTGGCTAATAATGGGATACTAACATTACTAGCAAGTATATTACTTGGTTTATTCGCCTTTATGAACGTTCCGGGCTTGCAATTATATGTAGTTCAATTAGCTGAAAAATATGTACCTAATGATATTACTCTGGCTTCAGCTTTAAACATTGCCGCTTTTAATATCGGTATAACACTAGGATCATTTATCGGTTCCAGTGTGACTGATACTTTATCAGTTATATACACACCCCTATTTGGAGCCATAGTCGTGATTATCGCTATTGTACTAATTCTATTCATTAGAAATGATCGTCAATCTATCTCTGATGTAATTCCTGAAGAAAATAAATAATCTTTACAAAAACACGCTAAGGAGAAAAATTTTTATCCTTAGCGTGTTTTTAGCTTCAATATTATTTGGATTTAACTACTCTTTCATTAAATCAGAAATAATTTCTGCAGCACTCTTACTCTCGCAAATCATTCCAGCGACTGAGCCAGCAAATATTATTCCATTTTCTACATCATCTTGATAAACAGCTTTCTGATATGCCTCATCTAACAATTGATTGAATTTTAACTTATCAGTCATTTTATCTTCCAACTCATATAACTCTTTAGCTTTCTTATTTACAACTGTGCGACTGGCTACTCCCATTTTTGTACCAATTACCCCAATAGAAGTGTCCTTTGATTCAATAATCATTTTCTTCCAATTATCACCAACAGGACTTTCCGTAGAAATCGAGAAAATTGTGCCACATTGTACACCTTCAGCTCCCATCGCCATTGCTGCCTTCACCCCACGATTATCAGCAATTCCTCCGGCTGCAATAACAGGAATATTTACGGCATCAACAACTTGAGGCCAAAGAGTTTGCGATGTCATAGTTCCAATATGGCCTCCACTTTCCATACCTTCAGCAATAACAGCATCTACACCTAGATTTTCCATTTTTTTAGCAATTTTTACATTTGGAATTACAGGCATTACTTTTATCCCTGCTTCCTTTAGTTTAGGCATATACAATTTAGGTGTACCAGCACCAGTTGTTACAATTTTTACTCCTTCTTCAATGACAACATCAACGATTTCTGGAGCCCTCTTATTTAAAAACATCAAGTTGACAGCAAATGGCTTATCAGTTAATTCTTTTACTTTATGGATTTCTTCGCGTACCTGTTCAGGTGTATCTTGCCCTGAAGCTAGCACCCCTAAACCACCAGCATTAGAAACAGCTGCCACCAATCCTGCTTTGGCTACATCTTGCATCGCTCCTTGAATAATTGGATATTTAATCCCTAACATTTCTGTAATTCGATTCATAATTTCTCACCTCAATTATTTAAAACAAAAAGGATATCTTACAACCATATAGTTATAAGATATCCCAATTGATATTAATGGTAATTGCAATTTACTAAATAATTAGAATTGATCGATCAACAATTGACGAATTTCTTCCAAGTATGGTTGACGAGGATTTGCAGTTGTGCATTGATCATCGTAAACACGATCAACCATCTTATCAAGAGCTTTATCAAATTGTTCTTTAGTTACACCATTTGCAGATAACTTAGGTTCAACGTCTAACTTCTTCATTAAATCGTTAATCTTGTTGCATAATGCATCTACTAATTCAGCATCTGAGTTGCCTTTCAAGCCTAATGCACGAGCAATATCTGCATAATCTTTTTGAGCACGATATACTTCATAACGTGGGAATGGTGTACGCTTTACACGACCAGAAGCACCGTTAAATTTAATTACATGTTGCATAGCGATGGAAATTGCCAAACCATGTGGTAATCCAAATTCCCCACCAGTCTTATGAGCGATTGAGTGGTTGATACCTAAGAATGCGTTAGCAAATGCCATACCAGCTAATGTTGCAGCATAGTGCATGTTTTCACGAGCCTTTTCACCTTCCAATGTAGGATGTTTTGGATCGTAGTTGTATGAAGCTTCCAAGTTTTCAAATACTAACTTGATAGCTTGCATTGACCATGGACGTGTGAAGTCAGATGCCATAACTGATACATATGATTCAAGGGCATGTGATAAACTATCCAATCCAGACAATGCTACAGTTCTCTTAGGAACAGTCATAACAAATTCTGGGTCTACGATTGATACTTGTGGTGTCAATTCGTAGTCTGTTAATGGGTACTTAACATGTGTATTGTCATCTGTAATAACAGCATATGGTGTTACTTCGGAACCTGTACCAGATGTTGTTGGAATTGCAAACATTCTTGTCTTCTTAGCATGATGGAACTTAACAATTCTCTTACGGATATCAACGAATTTTTGTTGTAATTCTTTAAATACTTCACTAACTTTTTCGTAGCTATCTAAGAATCCTGGTTCTTGATCTAAGGAGTATTCGTAGATGTAACGAGCAATCTTTGTAGCATCCAATGCGGAACCACCACCGATAGCAATAACTGTATCTGGTTCAAATTGTGCCATTTGTTGAGCAATTTCAATTGTTTGTCCTAACATTGGGTCAGGTCTTACAGTTCCATAAAGAGCTGTCTTAACTTCATTTTCTCTTGCTGCTAATTGATCGTAAACTTTGTCTACAAATCCAAACTTAACCATTCCTGGGTCAGCTACGATGAATGCACGGTTGATATCTTCAGTTTCATCTTGTAGATAGCTGATAGCATTCTTTTCGTAGTAGATCTTTTCTGGTAAACGAACCCATTGAGGTCTGTTACGTCTCTTAGCAACTGTCTTAACATTTAATAGGTCTGATGTTGATAAATTATGTGACAATGAATTCTTCCCCCATGATCCTGTTCCAAGTGTCAAACTTGCACGTAAGCCATCTGTGTAAATATCACCAATACCACCAATGGAATCAGGTTGATTTACCAAGATACGAGCTGCTTTAGTTCTATCACCAAATTCTTTTACAAATGGATCGGATTGAGAACCAATTTGGATAGCAGCATTATGGCCTGCACCTTGATAATCTAATAATGCAGCAACGGTCTTAATACCATCTTCACGATCTTTTGCTTTATATACTGACAATAATGGAGAAAGTTTTTCAGATGATAGCTTTTCACCGATGTTCTTAGCAGAAAGTTCAAATAACATTACATCTTTACCTTCTGGAAGTTCTACACCAGCTTGTTCAGCAATCCAGCGAGCTGGCTTACCAGCAACTGGACCATTTACACCATGTCTATCATTGAATACGAAATCTTCAATCTTCTTATAGTCTTTCTTAGGAACAACGTATGCTCCTTTTTCTTCCATCTTCTTTAGCCATTCATCATAGATAGGAGCTTCAACAACTGCAGAGTTTTCAGTAGCACAAATCATACCGTTATCAAATCTCTTAGATAGAAGTAAATCTTCAACAGCTCTGTCAAGGTGTGCTGTATGATCAACGTAGATAGCACCATTACCAGCACCTACACCCATTGATGGATTACCAGACTTCAAAGCTGCATTAACCATTCCTGGACCACCAGTAGCCAAAATAGAAGCAATCTTTGGATTTTGAATAAGAGCTGTTGTCTTTTCTAGACTTGGTTCTTCAATCCATTGAATAATGTTCTTTGGAGCACCAGCTTTTACAGCTGCATCATAAACGATCTTTGCAGCATGTGCTGAACTCTTTTGAGCTTGTGGGTGGAAAGCGAATACAATTGCGTTTCTAGTCTTCAATGCTAATAATGACTTAAACATTGCTGTTGATGTTGGGTTTGTTGTAGGTACAATACCTGCTAAAACACCAAGTGGAGCTGCAATTTTTACTTCGCCTTTAATCTTATCTTCTTCAATTACACCAACTGTTTTATCATTCTTAATAGCATTATAGACATTTTCAGTTGCAAAACGGTTCTTTGTATCCTTATCTTCTACAACCCCACGTCCAGTTTCATCTACTGCTTCATGAGCTAAAATCAAGGCAGCTTCTGAACCTGCCAAAGCAGCAGCTGCAACAATTTTATCTACTTGTTCTTGTGAGAAAGTAGAATATTCTTGTTCAGCTTTTAATGCTTTTTCTACTAAACCATCAGTGTATACACGAGCATCTTCTTCTTTGTTGTTTGTCTTGTTAACCATTGCTTTAGCCTCCTACTATAGCTAAATAAACTATAAGTTAATATTTAATCATTAATAGACGATACAAATTAAATTATGTTATCGTGAACTAATTCACAAATATTACACTTATAAAATAACATCATATACACAATAAATCAATACTATTTTTAAATTTAATTTTATTTTTTCTCCGATTTTGTTAAATAAGTCACTTATATCAATCGATCAAAAATACAAAATAAAGCATAACAAAAAACTTAAAAAATATTTTTTGTAAACGTTTTCTATTATAATTTAATCATATCTCATATGGCACACTTTTACAATACATTCCGAAAATTTTATCGACAAAAAAATAACTTAATGTTGATTAAATGTTAAGTTCATAATTATAGTTAAAATAACACTGTTTTTTACAAATCTCATTAATCGCCATTAATTCCATTTAGTTTAAAAACAACAATATCAGATTCTCAAGTGTGTCAATGCTACTTATAACAACTATTTCAAGAAATTATCTTCTCTATTATTTAGTTTTATCTCCTCGAGAAAATGTGAATAAAAAATGAACTTTTTGTTAAATTTATTCGAAAAAATATTCGAAAAAAATATTTATTTTACTATATTCTAAAGGGATAGGAATGTATAGAAATTGAATGAAATTATCGTAATTTGTCGCAAAGACGTCAAGTTACATTATTCACATAACTAGAAGTCAGATTTAACCTTATATTTTTATACTTATTACGTTTTCTAGCTACTCAAAAATGTGTTAATTAAATCTTATTTCTGACAATCTCTAGATTTTTGAATCTTATTCAACCTTGAGCATTTCTTAATACTTTTAGAAAGGAAAGATTGACTATGCTTAGCAAAAACAATCATTATGGCAAGCGAATTGCTAATACTCCACATGCACCTCGCTATGCACTTAGAAGACTTAAAGTCGAACTTGTTTCAGTTGCTCTTGGGACTATCTTTTTCTTTACACCCCAAGTCTTAGCTGATACAACTAGTGAAGTTGATACAGGCACAAACTCTACTACAGTAGCCACTAATAATGCAACTGAAAATCATACGACTAACAACAAAGTTAGTTTAACTAATGCTACTTCAGCTCCTGTTGATACTTCAAAAGATACAGTTTAGACCACCCCTACTTTAAGTGATGCTGAAACAGTTACAAATTCAACTGTACCCACCACTTCCACTAGTGAATCAAGCAACAGCGTAACTAATAATTTGAGTAGCACTGATACTACCCAAAATAGTTCAACTAATAATACTACGACACAAACTAATAATTTAAATAGTAAGGTTCAAGCAAAATTACAAGCCAATCCAAGTAATACTAATATTACAATTAGTGATGGTGACACTAATCAAGTTGTTCCTTTACAACAAACTACAACATCCAAGGAACTTCCACAAACTGGTGAAGAGTATAATGGTTTAACTACCATTGGTCTCTTGATGCTTTCTTTAGCAACTGGACTTGGTTTAAAGAAACGAAAGAAAGATTAATCTTTTGCTGATTAAGTTCAAAAAAGACGCCGAGAAGCGTCTTTTTTGTTATCTATTTTCATCAAAAAACATCATCTCAAATTAGCTCTGAGATGATGTTTTATTCTAATCATAATTTCTCAATAAATTATACAAAACTCTAATTTTTTCTTTAATATTTTCACCAATATCAGTATCCGCAACGGATTTTCTTTGTAATTCATGCTTTACTACTCTAACCGTTGAAACGATATCTTTCCCACTTCTAATAGCATCTTGTTTTGAGGTAAATGGTTGATGTGAAACTAGTTGCAAGCCATATGAATTATACAATAATGTATATCCAGCAATCCCTGTTGTTGGCTGATAGGCTTTGGAGTATCCTCCATCAATTACCAACATATAACCCTCTGCGCAGATTGCATTATGTCCCCTTTTAACTGGAGTGTGACCATTGATAATATGATTAGTATCATCGCCAGCAAATCCAAATTCTTGTAAAATTTTGATGCAGAAATCCTTATTTTCCCTTAATTTATAATATGGATTCTTTACTTCTTCATGACAAGCTTTATCTGCAATAAAATAACGTTCAAAAGTAGTCATAGATTTCTTACCGAACAGTGGGGAAAGAGCCCCTTGCCATAAATACCACATAAAATCAGTGGCAAAATCATCTTTTACATTTGGCTTAGAGTAAGCTTTTCGAATCATTTTTTCAGAAAAATCAAACAATTTTTTGCCAGAATATTCTTTACTACCAATCTTCAAGCTACAGAAATTTCCTTTTTCATCTGCAGGAATACATCCATGGAATAAGAGATTGCCATTATATGTACGGTACATACTACCTTTATTCATCATGAAATCTAGATGACGTTTTAATTTTGTAGAATGTTGAATGGAAATTAATAATTCATCTACAATCGCATTTTCTTCATCTGTTAATTCACTAGGATTTTTAGGGTCTACTGTGTTGAAACAAGTATTTTGTAACGGATATTCTTTACCATTTAAGCTAATTACATTTTTCTTGTAATCTATCTTATTAAGTAAATCTCGATCATCCATTTCCAATTCTGGTCTTCTAGCTATAACTTGCCCTTCAAGCTTAAATTGCATCATCGCAACAGCTTGATGAATTTGCGTGATTTGTAGCTTTTCGCCGTTGAATCTATACCCATCACCATTAGTCAACTTAGGTCTAAATTGAGGATTATCCTCATATTGCTCCTCAGCAAATCTCGAAAGGTGACGTAAGTTAATTCCATAAGCATCTTCTATGATATTCAAATTATTATATCTTGCACAAATTCTCAATAAATTCAACATACATAGTTTTGAGCCTGCCATTGCACCTAGCCATAGTAAATCATGATTTCCCCATTGCATATCGACAGAATGATAATTCATCAATCTATCCATAATTTTGTCTGGTTCTTCTCCCCTATCGTAAACATCGCCTAGAACATGTAAGTGATCTACTACTAATCTTTGAATTGTGTAACAGGTAGCAATAATAAATTTATCTGCTTGATCTAATTTCAAAATATTCTTCAAAAGCTGATTAATATAACTTCTTTTATTAAATTCTTGAGGATCGTTATATAATAATTCTTCTGTTATATATACAAAATTAGGATTTAGTGCTTTACGAACCTTTGAGCGCGTATACTTGCTTCCTGATAATTCTAAAAATTCTAATAAGTGGGAAATGTTATCTAAGTACCATTGTTGTAGCTCATTTTCTGTACGTAATTTTTTCTTTACTAAAGCCAATTCATCTTCAGGATAGTAGATTAGCAAAGCAAAATCTTGCATCGTTTGTTCTGTCATTCTATCTGAAAAGTAATCTTGAATTTTCTGTTTAATACTCCCAGAACCATTTCTTAAAACGTGATCAAATGCTGTATACTCCCCATGCAAATCACTTACAAAGTGTTCAGTTCCCTTTGGAAGATGCAAAATTGCTTCTAAGTTCATAATTTCAGTAATCACATCTTGTTTCGTAGGATATTTTTCTTTTAATAAGTTATGCGAATAAGCATTCATGTCAACCTGCTTATTTACTAATTCTTCATTATCATCAAAATTCATCGCCATCAACCCCTATATTATGGTCATCAATATGGTTTTACATTACGCCTTGAAAAGGTTTTTGTCAATACATTTTAATTATTTAATTACAAACACTTATTTATAAATATTAAACCTTATTTATATGTAAATTAACCATAACTAACACTTAATTAAATGTAAAATTTTAAAAAAAATAAACTTATCTAGCATTTACCGAACTATATGCATCTCTTTATTCAATATTTAAGTTAATTATGCAAAATACCCTCAAAAGATTCTCTATAACACTTTTGAGGGTATCTTTATATGTGATATAATTTCAATAGTTATAGTTGCAACGTAATTTTTAGTGAGGTGTTATATATGGAGTATCCTTATCGTGAAAAATTTCTATCCTGGGCTAAAGATGTTAAACATTATCGCGAAAGTACCGTAATGTTGTACGATTATACCGTCAATAGTTTCTATAACTATTTTTATAGTCAATCAGAACATGGTAATGATATTCGTCTTGTCCGACCTCAAGATATCACTAACTATCTTGTAAATATTCAAGAACAACATCATATTGTTGCTAATACTGCTAATAAATACTATTTTCACTTGAAAAAGTATTTTACTTTTCTCTATAGTAATCATTTGATTGATGAATATCCTTTAATCGATTTAAAAACTTACAAAGTCAATAAATATACTAATATTACACTTGGTTGGCAGCAATATCTACCTGAAATTTTCAAAATTGCGGAACTTTCTGATGATGCTAAACTTGAACTTTTTTTAATCTCTCAAAACATCGAACCAAAGGGATTACTTAATATTACTTTCGGACAACTTCGAAACTTTAATACAGAAAATACTGGAATTTTGCTAGATAATATTGAAGTAAAACCCGATAATTATTTCGTATTCTCACTAAAAAACGATCCTGAGAAACCATTGAATTCACTAAATTCATTATTAATGAGAGTTAGACCTGATGAAGAAATTTTGAATATGACACTAGCCCCTTCAAAATTAAGACAGAGTTACATTTATAATTATCTCCTTACTAATAAAGATAAATCCGAAATTGAACTTCTAGATCATCTTCATCTATCTATTAAATCGCTAGTGTATTATCGTCAAAATTTGTTGAATATTGATTTTAGTGAATACGTTCATGAAGCAAACACTACTCTACAATAATAATTATTGCTTAATACATAATTTCATACATTTAATACATTTTTCTCTTTTACTGTAAAATACGTATATAATCATAATCATACTAATAATGATATTTAAGTAAGGAATGATTATTATGAAATACAGTAAACTAAAATAAATATTTGAAAATTTAATATACTTATTAGGTTTCATTTTTCATTAAAAGAATATACTTTGTAAATAGGGTTGGAATATTCTAAATTCCAACCCTATTTACAATTAATTATATTTCCTATTTTGCATAATTTCTTTAACTAACATAATGACAAAAACAACTAACGCTCCTAATAAAATCATACCTCGCATTGTTAGTATAGAAACTCTCATAAGTCCACCTAAGTTTATTAACATTAATAACAGAAAACCTGCATACTTACTATTTCCTGTTAAATTTACATTCAACCTTGAGATTACTATAAACCCTATAACTATGCGTTTAAAGAATGGTAAGTTGGTTAGTACTTGGGTTGGTGGCGAAAAAACAGGACAAGAATTTTACGACTTTTTATTTTCTGCAGATGCTAACAAATTGGCAGAATACCATAAAGAAAACTGTAAGTGCAAATACTTCAAATACTGTTATTACAAATAATCAAAATGTTAAGCCAACTATTAAGCTTATACCAACAAATATAAACCAACTTAAAGAGGAAAAAACTACTCCTAAATTAGTTAATACTACTTCACAGTCATCTAAACCTGTTAAAAAAGTTCAGAAACAAACTATTAATAAAGAAAATAAAAATTCTGTTCTACCACAGTTAGGGGCTGTCCCTCTTTATCATCAGCCACTATTTAAACTTCCTATTCCCCGACTTATTCCTAAGCGACTAGAACGTATTATAGCGTTGGTCTCTTTTCTAGTTCTATATATTGGTATCACTATATGGACAGGGTTGAGTTTAAAAAATTGGGATAAAAAATAAAATATCTAATATAGCAATAGGACCAATTTTTTAATTTATGCAAAATTATCGTTTTGATTTAGAAAAATCAATTATTTGTATAAATTTTCTAATTGGTCCTATCTTTATATTTAACTTTTTTCAAAATTTGCAACTTTATTTCTCATATTAATTTTTGGGGCTAACTTCAAATAATATGCTGTTTACTCTTCAGACACTACCCGATACTTCTTAGCAAACTTTTCGGCTGTAACAACCTTAGAATTGGTAAAATCGATAACATCTCCCTCAAAGCCAATATCATACATCGACGCGCTGCCACCATTTATACTAACAAGAGAAGCTGAAATACCATTCAAAATAGTTCGTATTATTCCTTTTTTTGCCCTAGTAACTGCCGGCCAATAAATTCTGACTTTATTATCACTACCATGCAGCCATCGTAATCCATTATGCTCAAAAGCATATTTTACCCAATCAGGTTGGACATTATCTCTACTCACTTGCCAAACATCTACCTTTCTACTTCTATAGATTGCTTTCATTTGCTTTATCACCTTTCTTATTATTTTTTCCTATCCTTAATAGCCATAACTAATCTAGATTAATAATTTTCTAGTCTTTTTAAACAAATCATATCAAATGATACTAATTAAAAAGACACTTCACTCAACCTAATAGAGTCAACCAGTCTACAAACTTTTAGAATTAATCCAAAAGCTCTCGTGGACAACTTTACAACTCGTTTGGCAGTTGTGTTTTGTTTCGAAAATTGTTCGTAAGCCTCCTAAATTAGAAATTTAAGTTTAGCTTAACTGGAACTAATCCGATTCCATCTATACCGTCAACAAAAGCATTCGGTACTACTTTTCTTAATATCTGTAACGCTCCATTAACATCAGCGTTAATTAAGATACCTTTATTTGATTTAAATAAACCACGTTTAACGCGTCTTTTGACAGGACTTAACCCTTTACGTTTACGAGCTTTATCACCATTTTGGTTAATTGGTATTTCATTATCTAAAAATGAAGTTTGACTTGTATAAGCTTCGTTAGCTTGAATTACGACTATCCCTGCTAAATTAGCTTTATATTCAATCATCTCAATCATTTTTTGATGTGGAATTCCAATAAAGTTTTGGTTTATTCGTTTTCCCATATTACTAGAACGTTTTTGTCCTTTATTTTTACCAATAACAATCGTGTTTAACTCATGGCTTAACGCTATCTCAACAATGCGTTTGCTTGCTTCATGAGCGAATTTTAACATTTTTTGATTACGATAAAAATCAAGTTTATTTAAACGTTTAGTATTACGATTTTGTTTTGACAAGTCATAAATTCTAGTTAATCTAGCTTTTTGCTTGTTATAGTATTGATTGACTGACTTTAAAGGACGTCCATTAATAATGACAGGTTTAAATCCTTTAACATTAGATGCCAACGTAAAGGCATTATCAAGTCCTGGGTCAATCGTTAAATAGCGTCCATTATCTTCTTTGTAGTCAATAACCTTGTTAGTTTTATAAACTATTTCAATTACAAAAGTATTATTTTTAGGAATGACTCTAACTTGTTGAATTTTATTAGTTTCTTTGTGTTGTAACTTAATTTTCAAGCTATCCATCACTGGTATTTCTACAATTCCATTAGCTCTTAATTTAGCAGTTTGGTTATCTACGGTAACAATATTTTTACCGCCTTTGGGTTTATATTTGGGTATTTTAGGCTTGCCAGTGAAGTTTTGCGGTGCCTTTAAATATGCTTTACGAGCTTTATTCCAAGAAGTCATATTTTGATTGACTAACTTTAAAATTTGTTGAGCCAAATGTACACTTTTCATAGAACGATACAGCATACAGTCCTTTTGATTAAAAGATTGTTTAAATGATTTGTCTAGTTTTTCGTAACTCAGCCATTTACCCTTAAAGAAAGCCTGTCTAAAACGATATAGAGCCTGATTGTAGATATTATTGGATAAATGAGCGTATTTATCTAAAATAGCATAACGTGCATCATTAGATTTGATAATATGCTTTTCCACCAAATACTCATATTGAACTTCCGTTTTCTCTGCTCTTACTTCTTTAAAAGTTTTTATGACTTTCTTCTTTGATTTTTGCTTTTTAACCATTCTTGTTCACCTCCTTATCTTCCAAAGCTTCTTTAATTTTCTTTCTTTTACTCGAGTACATTCTCATTGAAAATGCGTGCAACAAGCTAATGATTTCTTCAAATATTTCTTGTTGGTCTGTCTTTTCTTTTGTACGCATCAATATACAATTCGTTTTTATCCCCGTTATATGTCAATTCATAATACATACCATCAAACAATGTAGTCGATAATAAAGCTTTATTGTTTTGTAAAACCTTAGTTAACCAAACTATATAAACATCATCTGAACTAATCTGTTTACCATCTGTTTTGTCTAAATGATCATTAGTATATTTAACCACTTCATTTTTACATAGTTCAATAAATTTAATATCAGTCATATGTTTCTCCTTAATCTAATTGTTTAGAATATTTGAATATAAAAAAAGACGGATTAACCGCCTTGACTTACTTACAATAACATTTAAAAAATACCTTCAGTTACTTTTGGAAACTCAATTTCTATATCATTTAGTAGTGCGTAAATAAATACTTCTTTTAGTTCATCAAGTGTTGCTCCAAGAAATGGTGGAATACTGCCCTTATGCTTATCAAAATACATCATTGCAAGTTCATCTACAGTTTTATTTTCTAAATCTTTACTATCATATTTCATATATATCACTCACTTTCTAAGAGACTATCTACCATTTTATTAATAATCTTTAAACTTTCAAGGAAAATAATTCTATTAAACTCAGCACCATTTTCATTATTCATTTCCATAGATATAACACCTGCAAAAAATTCTCTCTCTAAATTTCCAGGGTTATCAAAATAACCACTTTCATGACAATAGAAAAGTTCAACCCCAGAAACTGCATTGTAGATATCAGCTACTAAGCCTGCATATGATGTTACATTTTCCAATGAAAATATACTATTATTTAAAGCTATAGAAAAAGCTTTTGAATCTTTAGGAACTCCTATTAGTTGAGGACTTTTTTCAGCTATTAAAATATCTACATTTTTGATAACTTCCTTACGAATAACCTCACCTATATTATAACTACTAGTTACAGAAATTTCATTATTAAAAAAATCAATAGCATGTGCAATTTCATGAAATACTATATCATACCTATTCCCATATCTATTTGTAAAAGCATCAGATTTAAGATGAATTTTTTTATCTGTACGTAAAAAATAATTATTTACTTTATTATTATTTAGATCATTTGCAAATATAATTTTATCTTTATTACGCAAATATAATTTTTGATATTTGTCTGGCGCCATTGATAATCTATATGATATTTCTTTTGCACGATTAACTCCAAGTACTTTTTTCATATTTTCAGTTGCAAATAAAGAGGTATAGTAATCAATATTATTAGGATAATTACTAAATGTTTCTGTATATTTTTTACTCTTTAATTTATCTAAAATATTTTTAAATGAAATAGGCGAATTTATTTTAACATCTTTTTCATCCACCCAGTAAGCACCCAAACTACATCTGCAATTAGGATGAACAGGAATTGTAGGAACATCTTTAACCTTATAAATACCCTTACCCCAACCATTATCTTGATTACCTATCAAGGCACAATCATGACAAGCACTTAGTTCTTTATACCACTTGCAGAAATCATATCCATTACGTTTCAAACTACTCATTGTAATTTCTTTGAACTCTTGCAGCTTCTGTTCTAGCAATTCGTTGGGTTGCATAGGTTACATATTTGGTTCATATCCATGTACGTTAAAAAAATAGCGACAAAACATCGCTGTCTTGCCACTATTCCCAACTATTTAAATAAATTAAGTTTTGCGATTCTATCAACTGCTTCTTCTAAGCGTTCTGGTTCAATTAACAAACCAATTCGTACATAACCTTCTCCATATTCGCCAAAACCATTCCCAGGAGCTACTGCTACTCCAGCTTCATTCAAAAGTAGATCTGCAAATTCTTCACTACTATATCCCTTTGGTACTTCCATCCAAGCGTAGAAAGTTCCCTTAGGTACAAAAGCTTTCCATCCGATTTTTTCAGCAGCTTGAATGAACGCATTTCTTCTAGTTTCGTAACGATCTACAATCTTATTAATCTCGGCATCGCGTTCTGGAGCTTTCAAAGCATCAATTCCTGCATATTGTAGAGCTGGAAAGATACTTACAAATAAATGATCTTGGATAAGATTTAAAGCATCAATGATATCAGCATTTCCTACCGCAAAAGCAACTCGCCAACCTGCCATATTAAAAGTCTTAGAGAAGGTATAAAATTCGATACCAACATCCTTAGCTCCCGGAATCTCCATAAAACTTAGTGGTTGCTCTCCATCAAAACCAATTGCACCATAAGCGAAATCGCTGATGATACCTACTTCATATTTCTTTGCCCAAGCAACTAATTCTTCGTAAAATTCTCGGGTTGCAGTCGCACCTGTCGGATTATTAGGATAGTTAATATAGAAAAATTTAGCTTTTTTGGCAAGTTCTTCAGGAATAGATTTCAAATCTGGTAAGAAATTATTCTCCTTCAAAAGTGGAACTTTCTCAAAAGTTACCTGTCCAAGTGTAGCTCCAGACCAATAATCTGGATAACCAGGATCTGGTAATAAAAATACATCGCCAGGATTCATCAAAGCCAGTGGTAGTTCGACTAAACCAGTTTTAGAACCACCAAGAACTGCAACTTCTTTTTCTGGATCAAATGTAGTTTGATACTTTTCTTGATAGAAATCTGCCACAGCTTGTTTAAATTCTGGCTGTCCACGAAACAATGAGTACTTGTGACTTTGCGGACTAGCTACCCATCTTTGTGTGCTCTTGACGATATATTCAGGAGTTTGTTTATCAGGATTACCTTGTCCTAGATTGATAACATCTACTCCTTCTGCAATTTTTTTGTTAACTTTGATTACCAAATTAGCAAAGAATTGCTTTGGTAGATTCTTTAGAATTTCGGATTTCTCAAATTCCATCGTCTTTCCTCGCTTTCTTAGTCGTATAATTCTGGTCTACGATCTTCAAATACATGAATTTGTTGAGTGAATTTTTCCATTTCAGATGTATCTAAATCATAAACTGTCAATGTTTCTTGATCGCCACTATCACTTAAAACTTCACCTAAAGGATTAATTATCAGTGAATGACCATTAAACTTATTGTCAGGATTATCGCCCACTCGATTAACTGCAACAACATAAGCTTGATTTTCAATCGCTCTTGCAACTAACAAAGCTTTCCATTGTTCAATTCTAGTTTGAGGCCATTGAGCCACGACATAGATTACACTCAATTTTTTCTTGGCAACTGTCCGCAACCATTCTGGGAATCGGATGTCATAACAGATGAACGATGCACTCTTCACACCAGCTAATTCAAAAACATTTTTTTGATCACCAGCAGCTAAATACTTATCTTCATCCATCAATCTAAACAAATGAACTTTACGATACTCACTAATAAGCTTACCTTGTTTATCAACTATATAAGTTGTATTGTAAAACTGTCCATGCTCTTTAATCGCAACTGATCCACCAACTATATTAAGTTTATATTCTTGAGCTTTAGCTTGTAGAAAATTTTTAGTTTGCTGACCCTCAATATCCGCAATCTCTCCTAATCTCGCTAAATCATAGCCTGTATTCCATAATTCTGGTAAAACAACTACATCCGCTTTAGCTTGTGCCGCTTTGCTGAAATATTGATCAACCTTTTTGTAATTTTCTTCAGGTTTCCCGTGTTCGACAGGAATTTGTGCCAATGCAATTCTTAATGTCATGCGATCACCTCTTACTTAATAATGGTGATTTAATTATACAAATTTTTATCATCTTCAAGCAAGAAATACGAGCAGGTAATTCTTTCATAATTTTTAAATAAAAAATAAGGATTAAGACTAGCTCATCTTAATCCTTATCTCTATCATTTATCTAATCTATCTAAAATTTCTTTAGCCACTTCATGATTAGTATACATCCAGAAAATATGACCCAACACTTCTGATAAGTGTTCTTCTAAAGGTTGACGTTTAGCACTTGGAATAGTCTTCATAGCTGGCATAATAACCAAATGAAAGGCAATCCACATAGCTATGCCAAAAGGAATTCCTTGTTTCTTAGTTAACCAATTCATTTTCTTTTCCAATGCTAATGCATATGTTGTCGCAAAAGTTACTGAAAATCCAAAGTGAATTAGGAAACTAGCCCATGGCATTCTATGACCAGAATATTTATAAGTTGATTGTGTTATCTCTGCCGGTACTCCCAATTGTTGTAGGAATGTTTGTGGAGGATTAACTTCATCGCGTTCAGGAGTTCTAGGTGGCATAATGTTTTCCCAACCTAATTTAACTAAACCAGAAATAATTCCCGATGCAGTTCCAGCAATTAAAACATTTTTTAGACTTTTGTTCACAAAAATCACCCCTCTTTGAATTGCTACTAGTGTATCCCTAAAGCTAACTTAGCGTATCGACTTAAACGGTCTGTCGTCCACATTGGCTCCCATACAAATTCAACATCTACGTTCTTTATCTCTGGAATATCTCTCAAAACTCTTGTAACCATATCTGCCAAAATGTTAGTAAGTGGGCAACCCATTGTAGTCAATGTCATTTCTACCAAACAAATGCCATCTTCATCTAAGTCAACGTTGTAAATTAATCCTAAGTTAACAATATCTATATTCAATTCGGGATCAACCACTGTTGTTAGCTTCTCTATTATATCATCTCTGACCTCTTTATTACTTCTCATACGACTTGGTCCTTTCCTATAGATTTTTACCAAAAATACGCATTCTAATTTCTTGTCCAGTTGGAGTTCCTGCCAAACCACCAATTCCAGTTTCTCGTAGTGACTCTGGCATATTTTTACCGACCTTGTCCATCGCACTAATTACTTCATCTGCTGGAATCATACTTTCGCAACCAGCCAGTGCCATGTCTGCAGATATCAAAGCATTGCTAGAACCAATAGCATTACGATTAATACAAGGTACTTCTACTAACCCTGCAATAGGATCACATACCAAACCTAATAAATTACTAATTGCAATCGCCATTGCATTAGCACTCTGTTTAGGAGTCCCGCCTGCTACTTCTACAGCCGCAGCTGCTCCCATTCCAGAAGCACTACCTACTTCAGCTTGGCAACCACCTGTAGCACCTGCAATGCAAGCATTGTTAGCAATAACCATTCCAAATCCACCAGCAGTAAATAAAAATCTCACCATTTGTTCTTCATCTAATCCCAACCTCTTTTCAAGAGTAAATAATACTCCTGGAAGAGTACCTGAAGATCCTGCTGTTGGAGTTGCACATATAACTCCCATCGCTGCATTAACTTCATTTGTAGCAATGGCTGATTGTACTGCTGACATTATCATATCTCCAGATAATGTTTTATGAGATTTTCGATAATCTTTTATTTTTACAGCATCACCACCTGTTAATCCTGTTTTAGAGTGTACACCAATTCCATGGGCACCCCGACTAACTGCTAATCGCATCGTATCTAAATTATGTTTCATTTTTCTCCATACATCATTTCTGGAAACGTTCATATCGTTACACTCAGCTTGAATAACTAATTCAGATATTGGTAAGTTTTTAATTGTAGCATCGCTAACTAATTCTTCTATACTTGCATACATTTTAAATTCCTCTTATAGACAGATGATATTTTCATATTTATTAACAAAAAATCCTCTTATTCCTTCTTGTAATTGTTGTTTCAAATCAAATTCATATATTGTATATTCATTATTTTTTAAAACTTGTTTCTTATCAAATGGAGCTAACCTATTCAAGTCCTCAATAAGTGATATTCCGTTATCCCTTTCTGTATTGGTGGTTACGTAAAGTATAATTGATAGTGGTCCGGTTGGTTTAATATCTATTCCATGAAGTCTAATATTGCGAATCTCTATGGTTCCTCCACCAATGGAACAACCTGAAATTTGCACCCTTTTATCTCCACCAATCAAATCTAAAACTGCAGTATTAGGATGATGAATAGGACTTTCACCGCTCTCTTCTACAAACCTAATATCTATTCCTTGTTCTCTAGCAATTTGTCTAGAATTGGGAACCCTAGGATCTGATGCATCAAAGCCTAGAACTCCTGCCGCAATCGCATAATCTGTTCCATGACCACGATGCGTCTTAGCAAATGAACCATAGTAATGTACGATTACTCTTTCAGGAATTCCGCCAAATAAATCATTAGCTGCCCTTCCAATTGCAACCGCACCGGCAGTATGAGAACTTGAAGGACCTATCATTATTGGTCCAATAATATCAAAAACACTTCTATATAAATTACTCAAACCGAGTACCTGCTTTCACTAGGATATCTTCTACATTATTATAGCACACCACATAAGCTGTAACTTTTAATTATTTTTATGATAATAAAATAAAGAATAGTTTCTTCCTATTTAAATAAAAAATTGCCGATAACTTTTGTTTAAAAATTACCAGCAATTTTCATATTCTAATTATAATTATTTTTTAGTGTATTCCACATCAATAGTTTTAGCTGTTAATCCTGTTACATCCTTTCTGTATTGTGGTGTAACTAGACCCACAAGGTAACTTACTACAAATGATGTCAAGAATGATACGCTACTTGTAATAAATGGAGAAATATTTAAAGATTGTACATAATATGTTAAACCAGCTGCTACAATCAAAGCAATTACAGCACCAACAGTATTAGCTTTTTCTGTAAAAATACCTGCAGCAAAGATACCTGCAATAGGAACACCAAACAAACCAGTTACTGCTAAGAATAAGTTCCATGTTTCTGAAGTATTGCCAACTAATAAGTAAATAGCAACTGCTAAACTAAATAAACCAGAAATTACGATAATCCAACGAGCTAAAGCAACATCACTAATATTCTTAAATTTATCATTAAAGAATCTTTGTTTAAAGTCAACAATACCACAAGAAGAAATAGCATTTAAACTAGAAGCAATAGTTGATTGAGCAGCAGCAAAGATAGCAGCAATAACTAGTCCAGCAATACCTGCAGGAAGTTTAGTTACAATAAAGTATGGTACAACTGCACTTGTGTTAAATCCTTTTGGTAGCACTGCTGCGTGGTTGTAAAAACTAAACAGAACTGTACCCATTCCGTAGAAAATAGGAATTGTGATAAATGCTAAGATACCATTTGTCCAAAGAGATTTCTTTGTTTCCTCCATTGTTGCTGTGGTTTGATAACGTTGCACAACATCTTGACTACCAGTATATTGATATAAACTATTAAAGAATTGACCTGCAAAAATCAAAGGTAAAAACTTAGATAAATCACTTACTTTCATATCAAATCCAGAAATTAATTTATGATGTGTAATTGCATCAGAAGTTACAGTAGCCCAACCACCATCAATATAGTGAGCACCTAGAATGATAACTAATAATGCACCACCTAGTAACAAAATACCTTGGATAACATCTGACCAAATAACACCTTCAATACCACCTAGGAATGTATAAATGATACATAGTCCGCCTACGAATAATGCAATAATAATTGGATTAATATCCGAAACAGATGTAATTGCGATGATAGGTAAGTAAATAACAATAGCTACTCGAGCAATATGATAAAGCATAAATAGTAAACTACCTAAAATTCGCATTACCGGACCAAATCTTTCTTCTAAGTATCCATAAGCTGTTGGAACTTTTAATTTTCTAAAGAATGGAACATAGTACTTAACTAAAATTGGAATGATAGCAATAATTGCTAAATTACCAATTGAATATGCCCAATCATTTAAGAAAGCTTGTTCAGGTGTAGACATAAAAGTGATAGCACTTAAAGTTGTAGCATAAATGCTAAATCCTGCAGCCCAAGCTGGAATTTTACCTTCAGCTGTGAAAAATGAATCTGTATTCTTACTTGCTTTTTTAGTAAAATAAGCTCCGACTGCTAACATTGCTAGCAAATATAAAACTAGGACAATCCAATTAAGAGTACCAAAACCGACTTTTTCCATTTCGTTTCACCTCATAATATTAATTAATTTGATTTTTTGCGTAAACTTCTTCTCTTTCTGTTCTTTGTATATAGAATTTTAAAATTAGTGGAGCAATCAAAGTTGTGATTACGGTTACAATTATCATGGCAGTATAATGATTTTGATCAACAACATGTGCATTCAGAGCTACATTGGCTACAACTAGTGCCATTTCTCCACGTGATACCATTCCTGCTCCTACAATATTCGATTCATCCCAAGTTAATCCAAAAGCTTTTGCTCCAAGACCACATCCTATTTGTTTTCCCAAAATTGCTATAATAATTAGCAATATAATAAAGAAAATATCATTTTGCATTCCTTTAAAACTAATACTCAATCCAATACTTACAAAAAATACTGGTATAAAAACAGCATATCCTATAGGTTCAATCTTCAATGACAATTTCTCTTTAAATTTTGTTTCAGAAATCGCTAACCCTGCAAAATAAGCTCCCAAAACATCACTCATTCCCATAGACACAGCCAAAGCAGCAAAACCAAAGCATAAAATTATCGCTGCAGTTGTATCATTTTCGCTTGCATTTAACTTACTAAATATTTCTAAAAATTTAGGTACAAACCACTTTCCTAACAAGAATGCGATTACAAAAAATAGTATCTTAGGACCAATTAATTTTAATAATGCTATACCTAATGTTCCGCTACTTCCAACAAAACTAATACTCAAACCTAGTAAAATAACACAAATGATATCATCAGCTACTGCAGCACCTAAAATCATGGCCCCTTCTCTACTATTCATCCGGTTCATTTCTCTAAGTACTTGAACTGTAATACTTACTGAAGTTGCACTTAAAACCAGCCCTATAAATAATGCTGTTTCCCAAGAAAAGCCAAATACTAATGCACATAAAAGTGCTGCACTTCCTGTTGGAACAATTACACCTAGTATCGCAATTGTTACAGATGGTTTCCAATACTTCATCAGCATCTGTAAATTTCCTTCTAATCCTGCAATAAACATTAGAATGATTACTCCCAGCTCTGAAAAATAATGAACTAAATTAGTCGGAGCTAAAATCCCAAGTACTGCAGGACCTGCAATAATTCCTACTAATAATTCTCCAATTACACTTGGAAAATTAAATACATTAGATAAATGGGCACCTATTTTTGTCAAAAGCAATATTATAAACAATTCAACGAGATACGTCATTGATAACACCTACCGTTTCATCAATACCTCTTCTACTTTCTCCATTTCATCAACTACTTTATCTTTATCAATTCCATATTCTAAAAATATTGGTATATTTTGATCTAATTCATTTAACATATACTTCCAATCTGTATTTCCATCATTTAACATCATCGTATTTTTATTTTTTATATCTTTTAAATGATATACAGAAATATTGTCTTTCAATTCATCAAAAGCAACATGTGGATTTTCATTTATCCAATACCAATTTCCAGAATCAAATGTATATCCTAATTTGATATGATTATCACTTAAATAATTTATTGCTTTTTTCATTTCTACTAAAGTTCCATTGGCATTAGGTTGATTTTCAATAGTTACATTTACAGATGTATTATTTAAAATATCATTTAATTTGTTAAAATTTGTATTCCTAATATCTATATGCCCTAAACTGTATTTTAAGTTAGAGATATTATACTTTTCAGCTATTAAAATCTTATTTTCGATATCTTGATTGAAACCTTCTTGATTAAACAATTCTTGCGGAACAGAATAAAATAACTTCCATCCATTTTCCTTACACAAATTAGCGATTTCTTCTAATCCTTCTTCAATTTTGCCTTCATTAAAAAACTCTCCACGCACTTCAATGCTATCTATCAATTTCTCTGGTAGACTTTTCAAGCATTCTAATTGGCTCTTACCTTTTTTTACTTCATTTTCGAAAATAGCTGTGTTTATAGATACATGCATTTATATCCAACCGCCTTTCTTAATATCATTCCTGTGCAGTGTTGTAATCGAAGGTAGCACTCTCTATTTATAAAACGTTTTCATTAAACAACGTCATTATATAAAAAGAAAATAAATATTTCAACACTTAAAAAAGATATTTATTTTCAAAATAAGGTGATAATTCTTTTATATCAGCATTTTATAAAAAGTAAATTTTTTTATTTTGATAAAAGTAAAAATATAATATCTGTAAAATAAAGAAAGCTAAGAATCACGTTAAATTAGTGTAATTCTTAGCTTTCATCTTTATTTACTTCTAAAAATTAAATTCTGGAAACCATATTTTAATTTCACGTTGCGCACTTTCTACACTATCTGATGTATGCACCACGTTTTGGATATGTTTATAAGGCCATTCTCGCCCATAATCTCCACGGATAGTTCCAAATTCAGCTTCTCCTGGATTTGTATTACCAGCCATTCGATGCATTGCTTTAGTAATATTTGTACCTGCCGCAACTATCCCCACAATTGGACCTGATTGCATGTAAGATAACATATCTGGAAAATATGGTTTGTCAACCTTATCATTGTAATGTTGTTTTAATTGATCCTCTGTAGCTGATACAACCTTTAAAGCTTCAATTTCATATCCTTTGCGCTCAATTCTAGTGATAATTTCACCTACATGATGACTTGAAACTCCATCTGGTTTAACTAAGATAAGTGTTCTTTCTTCTGCCAAATTTGTCACTTCTCTTTCTCTTCTCGTTAAATTTACCTATCATTACCTATAAGTATAATCTAACACTAATGAACACTCAACAAATTTTTTTATTTATATATTTACTAGCTCAGCAATTCCACCTAAAAGTTGTGCTTTATTTGCTAAATGACTAACCTTAATTTGTGTCTGTATCAATCCTTTAGGAACATATTCTTCAAGATGTCTTTCTACTAAATCAACTAGATATTCTCCTTGTTTAGCAACTGCACCACCTAATAAGATAAGTTCAGGATCAAATAACAAAATAATTTCTGCTACACCTCGTGCTACTTCATCTCCCCAATCTTCAATAATCTTTTTAAATCTTTCATCACCAGCTTTAGCTTTTTCAAAAGCATCAATTACAGATGTATCAAATCTTTTCAAGTAAGCTTCTAAACTTAAAGTAGCTGCTCTTTTCTGATAGTCTGTTTTAGTATTTTTATCATAAAGAGCATAACCAATAGAATTAGCACCAGCATGAGCACCAGAAAATAATTTCCCTTCATAAAAATATGCACCACCTATACCAGTACCTAACGCTATACAATAAACATTGTCACTGCCTTTCGCACCACCAGCTAAACGTTCTCCTAATAAAGCAGCATCTACATCATTAACTACTGATACTGGTAATCCAGATAATTCTTCTAACTCCTTCTTTATAGGTGTTCCTATATATCCTGGGATTGTTGGACCAGCATATTGAATTTCACCATTTTTACCAACAATGCCAGCTGTACTAACACCAATTCCTAGCAAAGTGTAAGAATTCATCATTTCTTCAGTAATTTTCTTTAGGCTTTTTAAAATATGACCATCTTTATTTTCTAAAGTTGGACAACTACTACTTTCGATAATGTTTAATTCAGGATCAATCAAGCCATATTTAATGGTAGTACCACCTACATCAAAACCTAAATAATATTTTTTCATTTGATTACCTTCTTTCTAAAGGAATTTATTATAACCGCTTTCAATATAGCATAAGATACTTTTTTTCTCAAATTAATTTTGTAAAAATAATTATCGCATTGATATAACAACGTTTATGCTTGATTATGATAATTATTATCTAAATATGTTGTTGAAATAATTTTTTTCGTATTGTATAGTATAAGCGAAGGTAGTTAAAGCGTTATCAAAAATGAATTGTGAGGTAATAGATTATGAAAAAACTTTATTCTGCTCTTATGACTGCATTTAACGAAGATGGTTCTGTTAACTTAGACGGCGTTCGTGAAATGGTTCGTTACAATATTGATGTAAATCATATCGATGGACTTTATGTAGGTGGTAGTACTGGTGAAACTTTCATGCTTAGTACAGAAGAAAAAAAGAGTATCTTCAAGGTTGCTTATGAAGAAGCTGCTGGCAAAACACATCTTATTGCTCAAGTAGGCTCTTTGAATTTAAATGAAGCAAAAGAATTAGCTAAATATGTGACTGATTTAGGTTACCCTATGATTTCTGCTGTTACACCTTTCTATTATAATTTCTCATTTGAACAAATTAAGAATTATTATAATTCAATTCTTGAAGGTGTAGATAATAAACTTATTATTTATTCTATTCCAGCCTTAACAGGTGTCGCATTATCTCTAGATCAATTTGCTGAATTGTTTGAAAATCCAAAAATTGTAGGTATTAAATATACTAATGCCGATTTCTATCTCCTAGAACGTGTTCGTAATCGTTTCCCAGATAAATTAATTCTTTCAGGTTTTGACGAAATGTTATTACCTGCTCTTGCATTGGACGTTGATGGTGCAATTGGTTCAACATTTAACTTAAACGCTCCTCGTGTTAAAGAAGAAATTGCAGCTTTCGAGGCTGGAGATATAGAAAAAGCTCGTGAACTTCAAACATTAAGTAATGACTATATTACTGATCTTTTAAATAATGATTTATATCCTACTATTAAGTTAGTATTTGAAAAACTTGGGGTTCATGCTGGCTACTGCAAAGAACCTATGAGCAAACCAACTCCTGAAATGGAAGCTGGAGCTCAAAAGATTTACGAAAAATATTTCAAAGAATAGTAGAAATTGGGGTGAAGATTATGGAAAATACCTTTCTTGATCAAGTTCATGGAAAATTAATTATTTCTTGTCAGGCACTTGAAGGTGAACCTTTACATAGCTCTTTCATTATGGCACGTATGGCACGTGCAGCTAAAATGGCTGGCGCACCTGCAATTAGAGCTAATTCTATCGTTGATATTCAAGCTATTCAAGACGAGACTGGACTTCCAATTATTGGAATTATAAAAAAAGACTATCCAGATTCTGATGTATATATTACTCCAACTCTTAAAGAAATGCGTCAAGTTGCCGCTACTGGAGTTGAAGTTGTTGCTTGCCAAGTAACAGGACAAGCACGTCCTAATGGAGAAAAATTGGAAGAAATCATTCCTCAATTCCGCGAAGAATTTCCTAATACTCTTCTTATGGCTGATACTGGTGATCTCAATGATGTCAAAGAAGCTAATAGACTTGGTTTCGATATTATCGGTACGACTATGCATGGCTATACCCCTACTACTAAAGGTATGAATATTGCTGATAATGATTTTGAATATTTAAAAGAAGTTCTAAAAGTTGCTGAGCATCCAGTTATTGCTGAAGGTAAAATTGATCTCCCCCAAAAAGCTAAACGTGTTTTAGAATTAGGTGTACATGCCTTAGTAGTTGGTGGCGCGATTACTCGTCCACTAGAAATTGCAAATAAATTTATGGACGCAATTAAGTAAAAAATTGTGCTATACTTGAGATAAATTATATCAGGGGTGATGTTGATGAATTTGCTTAATAATATAGAAGCAATTTTCTCCACACTTTCTCGCCAAGAACGTAAAGTAGCTTTAAAAGTTCTTCAAAATCCTCAAGAAGTACAATCTATGAATATTACTAAATTAGCTAAAAAAGCGGGTGTTAGTAATGCTACTATCACTCGCTTTGTGCGTAGAATGGAATGTTCTGATTTTCATGATTTTAAATTAAAGCTCGCTATATCTGCTGCTAGCTCTCCTGAGGTTCCAGTTTCTTCTGAAAGCGATTCTATGGGAGATAAAGTTTACGAATTCTATCAAAAAGTACTTCAAGGTACTTGGAAGCAACTAGATACTGACACTATTCATAATATTGTCCATGCTATTACTAAAGCTCGTCGTGTCTACGTTTACGGTTTAGGAAGTTCAGGTTATACTGCACAAGAATTCACTCAACGACTAATTCGTATGGGAATTGCTGCTTTTTGTACAGTCGATAGCCATATGATGTTTATAGATAGTACTATTGTAAACTCTGATGATGTTATCATCGCCATTAGTCAATCTGGTAATACTGATGATGTAAATGTTGCTTGTTCTTTAGCCAAACAAAAAGGAACAAAAATTATCAGCATTACTGGATTTTATCAAAGTCCACTTATCGAACTCTCTACTTGGAGTGTGGTTGTTAAAAATAGTAATTTTGTTGATAATACTCGCTTTATTAATTCTCAGCTAGCGATTGTTTATGTTATCGATATTATTACAATGGAACTGATGGAAAAATCTGAATATAGTTCTACTATGAATAAGACCGTTGAATTAATCATGGATCGAAAATTATCTAAATAACAACACCAATTGGGGTTTCTCAGTTGGTGTTTTTTGAAAGAAGGCATCGCTATGAAAATTACCGTCGTTGGTGGAACTGGATTAGTCGGTCAAGGGATATTGTCCGAACTATCTAAAGATAAATCACTAGATCTCCACTCTATTTCACGTAATGGTAAACGTCCTAATTCCATTACTGGTATCACCTACCACTCTTTTGACTTAGCTCATGACACTAATTGGCATTATTTACTTCAAACTTCTGATTGGGTTATTGATTGTGTAGGAATTCTTTTCCCTAATAAGTCAAAAAATCAGACTTATGAAAATAGCAGCATTCAACCTGCTAAGTTAATTATTGATAATATCGTTGATTCTGATAATAAATTTTTGTTCATCTCTGCCAATTCAGCTCCATTCTTTTTAAATAATTATTTACAAGCTAAAAGAACTGTTGAAAATTATGCTAGTAGAAAACTAGGTAATCGTGCAATATCAGTCTATCCTGGATTAGTTTATTCTAGATTTAGAAGAAGCAACTATTATCCTGCTGTAATATTAGACTTTTTATTAAAATTCAAACTATTTAGTTTCCTAAGAAAATTTCGTCCAATTAGTAGAGAAAGATTTGCTAAAGAAATACGCGATATAATAGAAGGAAAAAATAGCGAACTTACTTATAGAATTAAATAATACTAAAATTATAATCGTAAGTTAATTATCTATAATTGTAATTTTAGTGTTTTTATAGAAAATATTAAACCAATTCCTTGTTAAATTAATCATCTTTTTCCCAATTACTCAACCTTGTTTTAATCATCATGTGTTAAAATGTTTTTTATCATTTTTAAAGGAGAATTTTTATGAATGATAAAAACAAAAAAATAGGCTTATTTAGCTTAATCATGATGATTTTTTCAAGTATCTTTGGTTTCGCTAACATGCCAGTTGCTTTTCTGCAAATGGGATATGCTAGTATCATCTGGTATATTTTTGCAGCCATCTTTTTCTTCTTGCCAGTATCCATGATGCTTGCAGAATACGGCTCAACTTTTAAAGATGAGCAAGGTGGTATTTATGCTTGGCTAAGTAATACTATTGGTGAAAAACTTGCATTTATCGGAACTTTCATCTGGCTTTCTAGTTGGATAGTTTGGTTGATAAATATTTCATCAAAAGTATTTATCCCCTTCTCTGCCTTATTATTTGGTAAAGATATGACCCAAACTTGGGCTTTTGGTCCTTTCAATGCTACCCAAGTAGTCGGGATTTTAGCTATTCTTTGGATTATTTTCGTTACTTTCTTTGCAAGTCGTGGTGCAGATGTTATTTCAAAGGTTTCTAGTGTTGGTGGTGCTTTTGTAACTGGAATGATTTTTGTATTCTTAATTGCTACGTTCATTTCATTATTTGCAACTCATGGACACTTTGAACAACCAATCACAGCATCTGCATTTATCAAATCACCTAACCCTGCTTTTGCTAGCCCGGTTGCTACTTTATCTTTTGTCGTATATGCTATTTTTGCTTATGCCGGCATGGAATCTTTAGGTGGAATGATAGATAATATTGAAGAACCTGAAAAAACTTTCCCTAGAGGTTTGTTGATTTCTTCATTATTAATCGCAGTTGCTTACTCCTTCATGATTCTTTTATGGGGTATCAGCGTAAACTGGAAAGATGTCCTTTCTGGCGACTCTGTTAACCTAGGAAACATCACTTATGTTATGATGCAACATCTTGGAATTTATTTAGGACATAGCTTAGGATTATCTGCAAGTGTAAGTAATTTAATCGGAAATATTTTTATCCGTTTTGTTGGTTTAGGAATGTTTTTAGCTTATGTTGGTTCATTCTTTACTTTGATTTATTCTCCAATTAAATCATTTATCTTAGGATCTAAACACTTATGGCCAGAAAAAATGACTAAACTTAACAAGCACGACATTCCGGAATTTGCAATGTGGATGCAAGCTCTACTTGTATGTATCTTGATATTTTTAATTTCATTTGGCGGTGGCCAAGCTAAGAGTTTCTACACGATTTTAACTGATATGTCTAACGTATCAACTTCGTTTCCTTACTTATTCTTAGTTGGTGCCTTCCCTATATTTAAGAAAAAAGGATTTAAGCAACCATTTATTGCTTATAAAAATCATACTTGGACAAAAATTATTACCTATGTATGTTTCTCAATTATCTTATTTGGTATCATTTTTACTTGCGTTGATCCATTTATACAAGGTGATTGGGTAACCGGATTTTGGACTGTTATTGGACCAATTTTCTTTGGTTCTCTAGCTCTAGGAATTTATACTCGAGCAACAAAGAAAAATAAGAATAAAAATTAAATTTAAAGCCCTAGTTAGTTGTGATGATTTATCGGACTAACTAAGGCTTTTCCTTATTTATTTTTTTTATGTGCTTTAATTATTTTAAGCGCACGTTTCTTAGTCTTACGATTACTGCTTCGCAAACGACGATAAGCACTTGCTAAATCTGTCTTTTCCATTATATTCACCTCTCTTTAACTACCAACTTGCTTTGTGGACACCTGGTATTTTTCCTTGATGTGCCAACTCTCTAAAATTAATACGTGACATTTTAAACTTACGCATATATGCACGTGGACGACCATCAATTTCATCTCTATTTTTTAATCGTATAGGGTTAGAATCTTTAGGTAATTTTCGCAAGCTCTCATAATCATGATTTACTTTCAACTGTTTTCTTATCTCTGCATATTTAGCAACTAACATTTGCTGTTTTCTATATTTAGCAATTTTTGATTTTTTAGCCAAAATTATACCTCATTTCATTTAAATAGTAATTATTACTTTTTTAAATGATAACAATTACTATTTAAAAAGTCAATAAAAATTATCATATTCAGAGTAAAGTTAAATAATTTGACTACTTTTTTTCAATTTTCTACAATTATCTTATTAACTACTCTAAGATTAGAAGGGAGAACGGCATTTTTTAATTGCCTATTAATTCATTGAAACATATTGTTACTGGAATTATTGCCAATGTTGATGCAGGAAAAACTACTCTTTCTGAAGCATTACTATATCAAACGGGAAATCTACGCAATTTAGGTCGCGTTGATAACGGCAATACTTTCTTAGATACTGATCAACTAGAAAAAAAGCGCGGTATTACCATTTTTTCACACCAAGCTAATTTAGAATACAATGATCTTTCATTAACAATTTTAGATACTCCAGGACACGTTGATTTTGTTACTCAAACTGAACAAGTTTTAAGTGTTCTTGACTATGCTATATTAGTTATTTCTGCTACTGACGGAATTACTAGCCACACTAGATCTCTTTGGAACTTGCTAAAACACTACCATATTCCTGTATTTATTTTTGTTAATAAAATTGATATCAATACTAATATGGCCTCACAGATTTTATCTCAATTGAAAAGTGAATTAGATGAATCAATTATTGATTTTTCTTCCGATAATATGCTTGAAGATATCGCAATGTGCGATGAATCATTATTTGAAGACTATTTACAAACCAATGCCATCCCTGATGAAAAAATCCTATCCTTAATCTCTGATAGGGTTGTTTTCCCATGCTATTTTGGTTCTGCTTTAAAATTAGATGGTATTGATGAATTTTTGCAAGGATTCAATCATTGGACACAAGAGCCGCATTATCCAAACAATTTCCAAGTAAAGATATTTAAAATCTCACATAATGATAAAGGTGAACGTCTAACATGGCTTCGTATTCTAGGTGGTTCGCTAAAACCTCGAGAAGAAATATTGCCTGAACAAAAGATTAGTCAAATTAGAGTATATAATGGAGAGAAATTTTCAACTTATCCAACTGTTAATGCTGGTCAAGTTTGTACCATTCCTGGATTAGTCAATACCTATCCAGGGCTAAGCATCGGAGAAAATCAAATAGATACCATTCCAACTATTACCCCTGTTCTAAGTTATGCTCTTGATCTTAATGGTAATGATATTCAAACTTGCTTAAAAGCTCTTCATGAATTAGAAGATGAAGATCCTAAATTACATGTTACTTGGTCTGAACATCTCAAAGAAATTAGTGTACAAATTATGGGAGAAATTCAGTTAGAAATCCTAGAACAAATACTCCTTGATCGATATAATTTAAACGTCACTTTTACTAAAGTAAATATTTTATATAAAGAAACTATCACTAATTCTATTGAAGGAGTTGGACACTTCGAACCACTTCGTCATTATTCAGAAGTACATTTATTACTAGAACCCGGAAAAAGAGGTAGTGGTCTCCAGTTCGAAAATCAATGTAGTCTAGAAGTATTAGATAAAAATTGGCAACATCAAATTATATCTAATCTCAAAGCTAAAGAACATCTAGGTGTATTAACTGGTTCTCCTCTTACAGATGTAAAAATTACCCTTTTAGGCGGGAAAGCTAGCAATGTACATACAGTCGGTGGGGATTTTCGTCAAGCTTGCAGTCGCGCAGTTCGACAAGGTTTAATGATGCTAAAAGAAAATAATGATTGCCAACTCTTAGAGCCTTGGTATCGTTTCAAACTAAAAGTTGATCGTACTCAAATTGGACGTGCAATCAATGATATTCAACGAATGCATGGTACTTTGGATGAACAACAAGTTGACGGAGTACTAACAGGAATTGCTCCTGTTTCAGAAATGTATGATTATGCCACTAATGTACGCTCATACACTCACGGAAATGGCACTCTAGAATTAGAAATTGCTGGTTATTATCCTTGCCATAACCCAATAGATGTAATCTCTCAACAAAACTATGATCCTGTATCAGATTTGGAAAATACACCTCAATCCGTTTTTTGTGCTCATGGAGCTGGATATACAGTTAACTGGAAAGATGTCCCTGCAACTATGCATTGTGATTATTTTTGGGATGGAATGAATTAGTAAAAAAGCGAAGTTAGATGAAGTATATTAATCTTTTCATCTAACTTCGCTTTAATTTTATTATCTTCTTACATTTCTAAATATCTGCTAACAATATTTTCTACACTCATTCCTAGCTCTCTTAAGACTATGTCACTTGGAGCTGACATTCCAAATTCATCTATTCCTATCATTACTCCATGATCTCCTGCATATTTAGCCCAACCATATGTTGTACCTGCTTCAATTGTCATGCGTTTCTTAAGTTCTGGAGAGATGACCGTATTCTTATATTCTTCACTTTGAGCTTCAAATCTTTCCCAACTAGGTAATGAAACTACACTTACATCTTTACCCTTCTTTTGTAATTCTTCTTTAGCTTTCAAAGCTAAACCTACTTCTGAACCTGTGGCGATTAAAATCCCATCGGCTTCACTTTCAGCTTCTTGAACTACATATCCACCTTTTTCTACCCCATCAAAAACTTTTTCTTTTGAAATTGGCAATGTATCTAAGTTTTGGCGACTCAAAACTAAGATTGTTGGTTTATCTAAAGTTTCTAATGCCACTTTCCAGGCTGCTGAGGTTTCATTTCCATCCGCTGGACGAAATACTTGAACATTTGGAATTGTTCTTAAACTTGCTAGCTGTTCAATTGGTTCATGAGTTGGACCATCTTTTCCCACTGCTACTGAATCATGTGTTAAAACATAAATTACTGGTAATTTTTGAATAGCCGATAGGCGAATAGCTGCTTTCAAGTAATCACTAAATACAAAGAAGGTACTTCCAAATACTCGTGTTCCTCCATGTAACATGATTCCGTTCATCGCACATGCCATTCCGAATTCTCGAACCCCAAACCAAATATTTCTTCCTTCATATGATTCAGGTTGAAAATCACCTTCTCCGGCAATTACTGTTTTATTCGAACTAGCTAAATCAGCTGCCCCACCCCAGAGTGATGATACTTCTTTAGCTAAAGCATTAATTGCTTTTTGACTAGCCGCACGTGTTGCGATACTGTCATCTTCTCCATATTGTGGTAAAATGTCTCCAAGAGTATTTGGAACCTTGTTAGAAAAGCCGTCGGAAAACTTTTGTGCAAGATCTGAATATTCTTTTTTATATGCTTCAAACATTTCATTCCACTTATTTTCTACTTCAACACCCTTGTCTTGTATGCATTCTTTAAATCTTTGACTTACTTCTTCAGGTACTGTAAATGGTGGATAATTCCAATTATATACTTCTTTAGCGTGTGCTACACCTTCTTCACCAAGAGGACTTCCGTGCACTTTATGTGTACCTTGATTTTCTGAACCATAACCAATTGTCGTTTTTATTTCAATAATTGTTGGCTTATCACTTTCAGCTTTTGCTTGAACAATTGCTTTATCAATCTCTTCGAGATTGAAACCATCTTCTACTAGAATATATTGCCAGCCATAAGCTTTAAAACGAGCTCCTACATTTTCTGTAAATGATGCTGAAGTTTTACCATCTAAAGAAATTCCATTTGAATCATACAAAGCAATTAACTTACCTAATTTTAAATGCCCCGCTAATGAAGCTGCTTCACTAGCAACACCTTCCATTAAATCACCATCGCCAATTAAAGCGTATGTATAATGATCCATTACTGGGTAACCTTCACGATTAAATTTCTTACCTAGATGAGCTTCAGCCATCGCCATTCCTACAGCCATTGAAATTCCTTGACCTAATGGTCCTGTTGTAGCTTCCACTCCATCGGTACAACCATATTCAGGATGTCCTGGCGTATTAGATTTCCATTCTCTAAAATTCTTCAAGTCATCCATTGAAACATCATATCCAGCTAAATGTGCCAAACTATATAGTAAAGCTGAACCATGTCCTGCTGATAAAACAAATCTATCTCTATTTACCCAGTTCATATGTGTTTTAGGATTAATTTTTAAATGACGTGTCCATAGGACATATGCCATTGGTGCCGCTCCCATTGGTAAACCTGGATGACCTGAGTTAGCTCTTTGGATTGCGTCGATTGATAATGTTCTAAGAGTATTTACTCCTAATTGGTCTACTTGATCATACATACCTTTCAGCCTCCTAATTATTTTTGACTCGCTTCAAATTCTGCCCAGTCTTTTTCAAAACTAGCTAATCCATTATCTGTTAATGGATGTTTAAACATCTTTCCAAATACTCCCGCTGGAATTGTCGCTATATCTGAACCTGCCAAAGCTACAGCTTCAACATGTTGTACTCCACGAATACTTGCCGCAATTATTTCAGATTTAAGTCCATAATTATCTAAAACTGTTCGTAAATCTTTAATCAATTTCACTCCATCTGAACCAATATCATCTAATCGACCTACAAATGGTGAAATAAAAGTTGCCCCTGCTTTAGCTGCCATCAATCCTTGGGCAACTGAAAAGACTAGTGTAACATTAGTTTTAATTCCTTCTTTACTTAGAACACTTACAGCTTTTAACCCCGCTTCTGTCATTGGAATTTTTACTACGATATTATCAGCCCATTTAGCTAAAGCTCTAGCTTGTTCAATCATCTTATCTGCTTCATTAGCCGTTACTTCTGCAGAAACTGGTCCATCAACGATTGTTGTTATTTCTTTAATAACGTTTTCAAAATTACGACCTTCACGAGCTACAATCGTTGGATTAGTTGTTACTCCGTCCACCAAACCAAGTTCTGCGTACTTTCTAATATCATCAGTATTAGCTGTGTCTAGGAAAAATTTCATACTTAATGTTCCTCACTTTCCGTTAATTATTCCTATAATTATATATACCCAACATAATATATTTCTGACATGAATTAATAAATCAATTTAGCAAGTATATTCATTCATCAAAGTTCGGAAAAAGAGACTAGGGAACCGTTATCAATTCGCTAGTCTCTTTCATACCTCTATATTCTTTATTCAGAGTAAGTAATTTTACATTTAAAGACAAGTGTTACATTGAATTATTAATTCAAATGATTTACAGCAATACACTATTGTATAATATAGAAATTTTGCCAGATTCCGCAAACTATATTCAGAAAACATAGCGATGTTTTTGTATTTTATGAAGTTTTCTAAAATTCCAAAATCTCTCGTATATACTCTAAGTAAATTGCTTAGTTCATTTTTCTTCCATATATTATTACCCTCAAAGCGTAACTTAACTAAAAGTAACTACAGAAATCACTTTTATGTTCTATCCCAATTTACAATTACAGAAATCATACTTGTCCAATTATTTATGTTAGTTTAAAGTTTCATCATCTGGGTTTGATGCGATTAAAACCTTTAATTCCTTACCTGCCATCATTGCTTCAAAAGCTTCACGCCAGTGATCCAAATCAAAGACTTTTGTTACCATCTTGTCTTCATTAATAGCACCTTTAGCTTCTAAATGAATAGCAATTGGCCAGTCATATGGATTTTGTGATCTTGAACCAACATAAGTAATTTCATGCTGAATAATTGTTCTTTCGTCTAATTCATTTAATGGTTTAGCAAACAAACCTACTTGTTGGAAAGTACCACCCTTCTTCAATAATGGTAAAGCTGCATTTACAGCTGGAGTAGCACCTGAACAATCATAAACTTTTGTCACACCTACACCATTTGTAGCTTCCATGACAATTTTTGCCAAGTCTTCTTTTTGTGTATCAACAACAATATCTGCACCTAATTCCTTAGCAATCTCTAATCTATCAGAATCTTTTGTAATACCAGAAACAATTGTAAATGCACCAATTTCTTTAGCAATTTGCAAAGACAATAATCCCATAGGTCCTGGTCCAATAATTAATACTGTATCATGTAATGTAAATGGTGTTTTTTGATACATTGCATGTACACATGAAGCTAATGGTTCAGACATTGCAGCTAACTTATAGCTAACATTATCAGGTAGTACATGTACACTTTCTTCGCGAGTTAATACATAATTAGCCATACTACCGTTAGCTTTTGTTCCAATACCTGATCTATTTTCACATAGATTATATTCTTTGTTCTTGCAGTATACACATTCACCACAAGTATCAAAAGTTGTTTCACTAGTTACGCGGTCACCAGGTTTAACCTTAGTTACTTCATCACCTACAGCAACTACCTTACCTGAAAATTCATGACCTAAAACTAATGGAGTAACTGCGTTTGCATATTCACCCTTGAATGTATGAATATCAGTTCCACAAATACCTGTATAAGCAACCTTCATTAAAACTTGCTTACCTTTTACTTCAGGAACAGGTATTTCTTGTAGTGACATATTATCATAGCCTGCTTCTGATTTTACGACCGCTTTCATCTTAGTTGGTATATCCATTTAAAACACCTTTCTTTTCTCTCTATTCTATTCCGTTTGGATAAAACATTACTTTGTTATATGATTCTGATCTAGAAACTATCATATTAAATGCATCTTGGATTTCATCCAATTCAAATTTATGCGTTACTAAATCTTTTATTTTAACGCTTCCATTTTTTACCATTTCAATAGAAGTAGTCCATTCTTTACCAGGGAATGGAGCAGAATAAGAATTCCAAAATCCTTTAACTGTTAATTCATGTCTAAATATATTTTCAAATGCGTCTTTATGTAACATTACATCTGAATATGCAATCCCCACAAAACCTACTTTCCCACGTCTCTTAGTTATAAGTAGTGATTGCTCTTCCGTAATCTTCGAACCTGCACATTCCATAGTAATGTCCACGCCTTGTCCATTTGTATACTCTGCTACTTTTTCTTCAAGAGATTCTTTAGCAGAATTAATAACATATGAACATCCTTCTTCTAAACCTTTTTCCAACTTCTTATCGTCGATGTCAATTCCAATGATATTAACAACGCCAGCTGCTTTTAAAAGTCTAATTACTAGGTCACCAATTGCTCCTAATCCAAAAACTGCCGCTGTATCACCAATTTCTGGATTTATCCCCATTACTGCATGCATTGCTACAGCCATAGGTTCAATAAGTGCACCTTCTGTAAAAGAAAGATTTCCTATACTTAATACATTTCTTGCTGGTACACAAACATACTGTTCAAATCCACCTGGTTGTGTTTGTCCAACCATTGCATAGTTTTCACACATTTGGAACATTCCAGATTGGCAATATTCGCACTCAAAGCAAGGAATAAATGGAGCTACAGCAACCCTTTCCCCTACTTCAATATTCTCTACGTCATCACCAACAGCATCTATAATTCCTGAAAATTCATGTCCCATTACAGCTGGAAAACCATACTTCCAGCCAGCTTTCATCTTATGACTATCAGACCCACAAGTGCCAGCTGCCATTACCTTTACTCTAACTTCATTACTAGAAGGAGTTGGTAAGTCTTTTTCTACTAAATTAAACTTATTTAAATCAACTAATTCAGCTACTTTCACAAAAAATCATCTCCTAGAAAATTGCATTCCATACTTCAGCAAGTTTCAATAAAATCCAGTTCAAGAAGTTACCACCCATATCTAGAGATGAAACTTTTGCTGCACCTGCTGGGAATTTAACTACACCTTCTAGCATTTGAGTATGAACATCTGTAAAGTTTGTAGCCATGAATAAAGCAATTGTAATAACGATAGCACCAGTGATAACTGAGTTTATGATATTACCTCTTCTTCTAGCTACGATTAAAGATACGTAGAATGGAATCGTTGCCAAATCTCCGAATGGTAACACTTTGTTTCCTGGTAAGATAACAGCGATGAATAATGTAATAGGAACTAATAACAAACCAACAGCTAATGTTGCAGGAGCACCTGTTGATAAAGCAGCATCCATACCAAGTAGGATTTCTCTCTTTCCACCTGTTCTCTTTTGTAATAATTCACGAGCAGCTTCAGAGATAGGAATAAGACCTTCCATAAGTAACTTAACCATACGAGGCATAAGCATCATAACAGCACCCATGTTGATACCTAATGTTAAAACGCCAGCAACGTCATAACCAGCTAAGATACCGATTACAATACCAATGATAATACCCATCATCATAGGTTCGCCAAAAATACCAAATTTCTTTTGAATTGTTTCAGCGTCTACATCAATCTTTCCAAGACCAGGGATTTTAGAAACTACCCAAGAAATAGGAATACCTAGTAAACCAAAAGCGTCACTAGAACCTGTTGGGAATGAGATACCTTCTAAACCGTAGAATTCTTGCACATCCTTTGCTGTCCAGTCAGCAATAAGTAAACAGAAAATCATGTATAAAATTGCAGAAATGATACTGAAGATCCAGCTTTGAGTTACGATATATGCTACTGAACCTGCAGCAACCATGTGCCAGTAGTTCCAGATATCAATATCCAAAGTCTTTGTAATACCTGTAATTAACAATACAAGGTTAGTTACTAATAATATTGGGATCAAGATAGAAGAAATTGGTTGTCCCCAAGCACCGGCAGCAGCAGATGGCCAACCAACATCAATAACAGTCAGATGGAATCCAAATCTCTTTACCATTGCTTGTGCGGCTGGTCCAATATTAGTTGTCAATAAATTAATAACTAAGTTGATACCTACCATACCAATACCAATCGTCAATGCAGATCTCAAAGCCTTTGAAGCTTTAACTCTAAAAATAAGAGCGATAATAAAAATCATAATAGGGAGCATTACACTAGCACCCATGTTCAATATGTATTGAACAACATCTCCGACTACTTTCATGAGATATCCTCCTTATCAATCGAGCATTATTCAGCTTGTAATTTTTTGGCAGTTTCTATAATTTCATCTTGTAACTTATCCATTCCAATACCTGTTAAGAATCCCATAGCTTTAATTGCTGGGATATCATATTCAGTTGGCAAAATAGTTGTTGAAATTAACATATCAGCATCTTTTTGTTTTGATGCTGCTTCAGCAATCTTAATTTGATGTAATTCAACATCAATGTTATTTTCTTCAAATAACTTTTCTAACTTACTCATAACTACTGTAGATGTAGCAATACCTGCTCCACAAGCTACCAATACATTTAATTTTTTCATGTTAATTCCTCCTAAAAATTTTAATTGCTTTAGTTAAAATACTTCTTTTACATCATCAACTGTTTGCGCAGCCTCTAGTTTTTCTAGCTTTTCATTATCTTGGATAAAAGCCATTAAAGATTGCAACATTTCTAATTGTTGATGAGGTTGATTTAGTCCAAGCACGAATACCACTTTCGCTTCAACCTCTTCGTTAGGATCATCCATTCTTTTGAAAGGAACACCTTCATTTTCTAACGTAATTACAGCTACAAACTCTTTTTCAATCGTATCTGCATCTGTATGTGGGATTGCAACTCCATTATTTTCTAGTTGTAATCCAGTTGGAAATGTCTCTTCGCGCTTAATAATTTTTTCTAAAAACAAAGAATTTGCATATCCTTTTTCTTCAGCAATCTTTGCAACTTCCTTAAATAATTCAGTAGTATTTTTGAATGAAGTTTTAGTAAAAATCAGTTCATCGTGAAGAAAGTCTTTAATATTCATATATCTATTACCTCTCTTCTATGTTTTAGAAAACGTTTTCTTTAACTGTAATATATTCTACCCCTCCCCCACCTGTTTGGCAAGAGCTTTTTTATTTTTTGCTTAATTTTATTTTGCAAAGTTGATAAATTGCAAATATAATCATACAATTAGCTTAGGTAAATGTTAGGGAGTGATATCAATGGATATGCTAGAAAGACATGCTGAAATATTGAAGCAAGTTAAAGAAAAAGGAACTGTAAAAATTTCTGAATTAAGCAAAGAACTTAATACTTCACGTGAAACTATTAGAAAAGATATATATATATTAGACAAGAAACAAAAGCTATCTTCTATTAGAGGAGGTGCAACTTTCTTAAAGAAAGGTATTGAAGAAACAAGATACGGACAGCGAACAGTCTTAGATGTCATTGAAAAAAAGGAAATTGCCAAATTAGCTCTTAACTATATAAAAGACGGCAATACTATTTTCTTGGATTACGGTACTTCTGTTGTAGAATTGGCAAAAGCTATCGAATCTAGCCCTTTACATGATATTACTGTTATAACTAATTCCCTCAATGTAGTAGATATTTTCAGATACAGTACAAAAAACTCGCTCATCCTTCTTGGTGGTGGTTTGCGATCTGAAGAAGGTTCTTTATCCGGCCCTCTTACTCTAACTAATATAGATAATCTATATTGCAATGTTGGATTTTTTGGATGTAGTGGACTTTCAATCCAATCAGGAATTACCAATCACTACTTTAGTGAAGTTGAAGTTTCTAAAAAAATGCTAAGTCATTCTATGAATAAGGTTTTACTTGCTGATCACGATAAATTTAATCAAATAGCTTTGTATAAAACCGCTGATGTTAGTGAATTAGATGTCATTTTAACTGATAAAAAAACACCACTTGATATTATCAATAAGTACAAACATATCGGTATTCCAGTTATAAATTCTTCTTCAAAAATCAAATTAAGTACTTTAAAGGATTAAAAAGTAAATTTACTTTTTAATCCTTTTTATTTTTTTCTAAATTAAGTATTGACATTATTTGTGAAAACGTTATTATATAACTGTAAATATTTTGCAAAGAAAAGACAAGGAGATGCAAATATTATGACAACAAATTATTCATCAAAAGAATACTTAGAATTAGTAGATAGATACTGGCGTGCAGCTGATTATGTTTCTGTAGGTCAATTATATTTGAAAGATAATCCTTTATTGGATCGTCCTTTAGTTCCAACAGATGTTAAAGTTCATCCAATTGGACACTGGGGAACAATTTCAGGACAAAACTTTATTTATGCTCATTTGAATCGTGTAATTAATAAATACGATTTAGATATGTTCTATATCGAAGGTCCTGGTCATGGTGGACAAGTTATGGTTTCTAACTCTTACCTTGATGGTAGTTATACAGAAACATATCCTGAAATCACTCAAGATAAAGCTGGAATGCAAAAATTATTCAAACGTTTCTCATTCCCTGGTGGTGTTGCATCACATGCTGATCCAAAGACTCCTGGTTCAATTCATGAAGGTGGAGAATTAGGTTACTCACTACTACATGGTGCAGGTGCTATTTTAGATAATCCTAACCTAATTGCTGCTACAGTTATTGGTGACGGTGAAGCTGAAACAGGTCCTTTGGCAACATCTTGGCAAGTTAATAAATTCATTAACCCTATCAATGATGGTACTGTATTGCCAATCCTTGATTTAAATGGTTTCAAGATTTCCAACCCTACTGTTCTTTCACGTATGTCACATGAAGAACTAACAAACTACTTCAAAGGTCTTGGATGGAATCCTCATTTTGTTGAAGGAACAGATCCTAAAGAATTACATGTCAAAATGGCAGATGAATTAGATAGCATTATTGAAGAAATTATGGCTATTCGTGAAAACGCTGTTAAGAACAATGATGAATCTCGCCCAGCATGGCCTATGTTAGTATTCCGTGCTCCTAAAGGCTGGGGTGGTCCTAAAGAATGGGATGGAGATATGATTGAAGGTTCATTCCGTGCTCACCAAATTCCAATTCCAGTAGATCAAAATCATACTGAACATCTTGATAGCTTAGTAAGTTGGTTAAAATCTTATAAACCTGAAGAATTATTTGATGAAAAAGGTGCCCTATTAGATGATATTAAAGCTATTATTCCTGATAAAGATCATAGAATGGCGTCAAACCCTGTTACTAATGGTGGTAAATTATCAAAACCTTTAATTTTACCAGATCCAGCTGACTTCGAATTTAAGACAGACCATGGTACAGAAGATGGCTCAGATATGACTGAACTTGGTAAATATATCAAGGCTGTATTTGAATTAAATAAAGATAATAAGAATTTCCGTGGTTGGGGACCTGATGAATCCTTATCTAATAAGTTAAGTGCAGTATTTGAAGAAACAAACCGTCAATGGTTGGAACCAATTCATGATGGTAGCGATGCCCTACTTGCTCCTCATGGTCGCATGATTGACTCCATGTTATCAGAACATATGGATGAAGGTATGCTTGAAGCTTATACATTAACTGGTCGTCATGGTTTCTTTGCAAGCTATGAATCATTCTTACGTGTTGTTGATTCTATGTTGACACAACACTTCAAGTGGTTACGTAACTCCCATGAAGAAACTCCTTGGAGAGAAGATGTTCCATCATTGAATATTATTTCTACTTCAACTGCATTCCAACAAGATCATAATGGTTATTCTCACCAAGATCCTGGTATTGTAACTCATTTAGCAGAAAAGAAGACAAAATATATTCGTGAATACTTCCCTGCTGATGCTAACACTTTAATTGCAGCATTCGATAAATCCTTACAAACAAAACAAGTTATTAACTTAATTGTTGCAAGTAAGCACCCTCGTCTCCAATGGTACTCAGCAGCTGAAGCTAAAGAACTTGTTAACAACGGATTGAAGATCATTGATTGGGCAAGTAATGTTCCTGAAGGCGAAGAACCAGATGTAGTATTTGCTTCTGCAGGTTCTGAACCAAACTTAGAAAGTCTTGCTGCAATCTCTATTTTAAGAAAGCAAGCACCTTCTTTGAAGATTCGCTACGTTAACGTTGTAGATCTTTTGAAGTTAAAGAAAGATGATCCTAGAGGTCTTTCTGATGCAGAATTCGATGCTTACTTCACTAAAGATAAACCAGTTATCTTTGCTTTCCATGGTTATGTAGACATTCTTAAAGATATCTTCTTTGATAGACATAACCATAACTTACACTTACATGGCTATAAAGAAGAAGGAGATATCACTACTCCATTCGATATGCGTGTAAGAAATGAACTCGATAGATTCCACTTAGTTAAAGATGCACTTGAAGTTGTTCCTGGAGTTAGTGAAAAATATGCTACAGTCTTACAAGATATGGACTTACTACTTCAAAAACATCATGACTATATCCGTAGCGAAGGTGACGATATTGAGGAAGTTCGCACTTGGAAATGGGATCTTGACTAATTAATTCCTCACAATACTTACACTTTTACATCAAAACAACTCCTAAAGATAAAGCCGATGCAATTAAGCATCGGCTTTATTGGTATATTATACATTATATTTTATTTATTTATATTATGGTAATGCATTAACACAATGTTATTGTTTATCTTTTGTGTTAGTTTTAAAGATATCTATTCTTTATATTTGAGGCAGTGTAGTACCTATCATTCCCATTAATTGCTATAAAAATAACCATCAACACGGCGGTTAATTTTTTTATCTCTCTTTTTTCTTTTTTAAGGAATTCGAAGAAAGATTTGTTTGTTTCTTTGCTTCCTCAGTATTTTTCTCATATAATTTCAGAATTTCTAATCTCTCCTCTAACGTTTTATAAACATAATCTATAATAATATTTTCAAATAGCGTTAAATCTCCGTTTTGTCTAGAATGAGCTAAGGCTTCCATATATTTTTCTCTTGATTTCCTATCCGGTTGAATATTAATTACAGGATATCCCTCTTCGGTTAATGATAAGTTCATTAATAATCTAGCTGTTCGTCCATTACCATCAAAGAAAGGATGAATTGAAACAAACTTTTGATGTAAGTAAATCTGCAGCATAGATAGCTGGATGTAAATTTTCTCTATTTTCCTTTGACCATCTAATCAATTGTTCCATTTCTGGTCGGATATTAAATGGTTCTGTGTATGGATGATCCTCATATCCACTTAGCCAGGCCTCTGTAATTCGATAAACACCAGCAAGTTCAGGACTCATTACTGTATTTAAAGTTGCAAGTCTATTTAAATCTCGAATGATTGTTTCAGATAAATCCTGTTTTTCCGAAACTAAACTCATCATATATTCATATGCTTCACTTAAATTAATTGCCTCTAAAGTTTCTCGTACAGATTTTTTATTTACAGTAATTCCGGTATCAATAATACTAGCTGTTTCATATCTTGTAAGTGTACTCCCCTCAATAGCATTCGAAGACCAAACATGTTCAATTTTTACTTATTTATCCAATTGTTCGACCATTTCTTTCGGAAGTGGCCTATAAGAATTCATTTCATCTTTTAACTTTGAAAGTTGTTTTAATTTTTCCTCTCTGTTCATTTCCGCATCACCTCAATCTCATTCCTACATTTAGATTCTACTTTCCACCAAATATTTTCCCAAAGAATCCTTTTTTCTTTTTATTTCTCTCATCCATTGCGTCAACCACTTGTTTAACCAGATCTTTTTGTAAATCCATTTGAATTTGTGCTTGCATCTTAGCTTGTCTGTAGTTTTCCTCTTCTTTTTCTTTCTTATCAGTAATTCCGTGAGTATCCTCATACTTTTTGCGAAGAACAGGCTCTCCCATCCATTTATCGAAGTTATCTACATCGATCATGAATCCAGAAGTACCATACTTACTACTATCAGAAATTTCATACTTACGCGGAAGATTATTATAGTACAACCCCATCTGTGAACTACCATTATTTTTATTGGTCCCATCTGACAATTTATTAAATGCTTGTTTATTAAACTGTGCTTGAAGTTTCCCATTACTTTCTACAAAAGAGAAGTCATCTGGCTCCCTTACCTGTTCTATTAGCATATGCCAATCTGATTTTCCCCTATATAAGGTATAGTCGTAGTTATCTTTTTCAAAAAATTTCTTAATTTCTTGAAAAAGATCGTATTTGACAAGTAAGTCCTTTAAGATTTTCTTAATTGGATATAAAAAGTCAGCTTGAATTTTTATAGCATCCTCTTCTGAAATATCTTTAAAGTATTCTTCTAATAATTGTTGACATAAATAATATAGATCAGAATCGGCACGATTTAATAATTCATCTACCTTCAAATCGCCTTCTTTGCTATTACCCTTAAATGATGATTCAAAAGATAAGAACCAGATACGTCTTGCAATTTCATGACGATTAGATACAACACCCTTAGAATCATCTTCTTTATTCATCGTAAATATTGCAGTAGGCATCGGACCGGTTATAGAATTTGAGTTTCGTTTAATCATATCTTCAAAATATTGTCTAGTTGTTAAATCGGGACGAACATCATCAATCATCAATGGACTGACTGGACCTGCCGTTTGTAAATATTCATTAATAACGTCACTTATTGCTTTATTTACATACTTATTTCTTGCTTCAAACTCACCACTACCCGTAAAATTTAGTGCACCTGTCAACTTAGCGGCTAATCTTCTACCTAATGTCGATTTTCCCGTCTTACCTTGTCCAATCAAAGCAACTGCTATTGGAACATCTTCTCTATGTTTACTTTTATCTGCTAAATCATATAAATCTCTTATCTTCCATATAAAAGGAGCTTCATATAAATATAGTAAAAATCCTAATGTTTGCCATCCTTCCCCTGATAACTTATAAGTATCATACTCGTTGACAATATCGCAGAATAATTGTAATTTTTCTTTTAATTCTTCATCACTCAATGAAACTTGTTTTAAAGCTTGGCCACCCTCGCCTACTTTGGGTGCAGTAAATAATTTTTCGAATTCATTATTCCAAATTAAAGCTGGTTTAGGAAAATAATCTACATCACTTTTTTTCTTAGATGATTTTTTTGAATTTTCTTGATACTCGATAATTTGATTTAAATTTAAAATTTCACTAGTAGCCTTCTTCAAAGTCTTTTCTTTTCTCAGATTACCTAGCTCTGTAAATAACTTGATTGTTTGATTAACAGTTACAGCTTCCTTTTTACCTAAATTACCGTTTTGAATTTCCTTAGTTTTATCATTCAAATACACTTTTACTTCATCAGAAGGAAAGTTCACCTTTTCATCTGCATCGGTAGAATTACTTAACATATTGACAGAATCAGTGTACACATTAAGCTGGGTTTGTTTTGAATTATCTTTTACAAGAAAACCTTTTAAACGTTTTGAATCTAGATATGTAGCAGAATTTTTCTTTATATCATCATACATTTGCTTATATAATTGATATAAATCATCGTTCTTACTTCCATAATCCCATATCAATTGTTCAAAGTTCTTTGACACTGCAGTTTCAGTTAAATTCATTGAACCTGTGAAACATTGATAAGTATTCTGTTCTTTATTTTCCATCAAATAAATTTTAGAATGGATCAAATTATCTTTAGTAAATCGCAATCTTAAAGAGCCGTCTAATATTCTTTTGGCGAACTCACTTTCCAAATTATTCTCAACATAATTTACCCACAAAACACGCTTATCCATTAACTCCTGCATTCTTTGCCCGATCGAATTATTACCATTATCTGATAATCCTAGAATTAGCTCTACATCTTGATAAAATGGTAATAAATTTTCTTCAATAAATTTTATAGATGAAACAAAACTTACTCCGTAAAAACAATTATTTTCTTCTTTCCTACTTAATTCCCAGAAATTTCCATCTGGATATAATTTATTTTTTCCTCTATCTATAATTTGTAATGTCATTCTGCTCACACCCTTTCTTTTCTTATTTAATCGTTTGATTATACACTAGACTCTTAATATAGCTTTCTTTGTCATTATAAACTTTTTTGTTTACTTTTTCATATTTAACTTCTTGTTATAATATAGATAGTTAAAAATTAATTTTGGTTCGTTATTTAAAAGGAGGAAGTTATATGACATATTTTTGGATTAAAACAATTGCTGGTATCCTAGTAGTAGCTATCATTTCTACATCATACTATTTAAAAACCGGACACACTTGGATTTTTATTGTTGCGATAATATCTGCCCTAATAGAAATTCCTTTATCTTATTATCAGGAAAAGAAGAAAAATAAATAGCCCAAAAGTTCAATAAACTCTCAGGCTGTTTATCAATAATTCCATTCCCAAAAAGCATTGCCGTTCGCTACAATAAACATCTCTAACCATTTTAGAAAAGTACATTTAAAACACTTATCCATTTCCATACCTGGATAAGTTAAATAATCTTTTTCTTGCTTATAGTGTCTAATATTGATACACATTTCACCATAATCACGGAAAAGTAGTATAGGAATTAAGTCTTTATCTATTGATTCTTGATATCTGTTTAGGATTTCCTGTCCAGAATAAATTTTACAAACAGGGCCGCCTAATTCCATACCTTGGAACTCATCTTCGAATAAATTTAATCCATTAGTATAACTTAGTAATTCAATTATTTCACCCGGTAAACTAAGTTCAATGAGTTTATTTTCTATGTCATTGGGAATCTTATCAAAGAAAGTTATTTTAAAATTAAATACTCCACCAAAATTAGTAACAGGATATTTTTTATTTCCGTTATCTGATATTTCTTTCAACATTAAAATAATATTTTCAGCAGTCATACTATCCTCTCTTTAATTTAGATGAACATATCTCTACCTATTGTATATAATAAATTTCAAAGTGTAAGGGTAGTCTATAGAAATAATTTCCACCCACAAACATTATATATAATGTACAAACACATAACATTACCACAATGTATAATGTTATGTGTTTTTTATACTATTTTTACACTTCGAAAATTTAATTGTGCTCGAGGTGTAAAGATAGTCTTTTTTATACAGACTATTTTTACACTCCGAATAGATTCTGTCCCTTTTCCTTGTATTTCCTTATATTCCAACTTCTTTTTTTATCTCTATTTAGACTATTCTTACACTTCGAAGTGGTCAATATGGCCATTTCGGAGTGGAAAAATATCTTATTCCCCTTTTTCTTTTATTTTAAAAGACTATTTTTACACTTCCAAAAATTTGTAGACTATTCTTACACTTCGAACATTATATTGTTGCAAAAAAGGCCTTAAATTGCGCGTGTAAGCCTTGACATATCAAGATTCTTCAATTTTAATAAAATTATCAATTATATACTAAAGTTCTCTTTTCTCACTGTTATTAGATTTCTTGTGATTCGCATAATTACAAGCTTTATCTATGTAAAAAGTGCATAAGACCGGGATTTATTTATGTCGAGGTGTAAAAATAGTCTGTAATGAATATCTATTTTTTCGCTGTGTAAGAATGGTCTATAAATTCATTCAATTATATTGTAATTATTAATTCTATATGATTATAATAAACATAATGATAATTTATAGATGTTTCTATGATAATTCTTAGTTACATCTTGTATATTGTGAGGTGTTTGTATGTCTAAAGAACCTGTTGTCCAACAGGAAATTGTAACAGCCTTCCCTAATACCAAGGAAGTTCGTTACGATAATGAATTAAACCGTATTCCTATTGGGTTTATGAATGAAAGTGAACAGAATATTTTCTTCGCTATCCTAAGTCAGGTTAAAGAAACTAGTGAAAGAAAGACCAAATTATCTTTTACTCAAATTCGTGAATTAGCAAGTTTTCAGAAGACTTCAAACAAAGAGTTAATCAAGTCTCTTGATAATATGACAACAAAACTAGCCTCTTTAAATGTTCGAATCCATAACCAACAACAAATTATTAAGTTTACCCTATTCCCAACTTTTCAAATAGATGGGGATCAGCAGACTCTAACTGTTGCTGTTAACGAAGATTTTCGCTATATCGTTAATGATTTAGCCAAAGGATTCGTAACTAACTTTGACATTGAAGAATTTACTTCTATCAAATCTAAATATGCGAAAACAGCTTTTCGTTTAGCTAGAGAACACGAAAATGAAGTCTTTGATGTTGTATTAAAGGATTTTAAAGAACTTTTCTCTATTCCTAAATCTTATCGACCAACGGATATCAATAGATTAATTTTAACAAAAGTTAGTAAAATCCTACAGGAGTATTTTACTGTTTTTGAAATTACACCTGTACAAGATGAAAAAGGTAAAGCTCATCGAATCATAGCTTACCGTTTTAATATTGGAAAACGTATTTTAAGAAATCTTGACGAACCACGTCAAATTTCATTATTGGATGACTAAATAAAAAAGCCCCTTACCGACCAAAGTAAGGAGCCCAAAAACTGTATGTGACCAGCATACAGTAAAATCTCAGTCAAGTACCACCAAGACTAAGAACAAATAATTAATATCAAACTTACGATAGCTCTTTATAAAAGTTAATTAAGCACCACCAAAATTAACTTGAGTTTTTTGCACTCATTTTTCACTATCTATGTTTCTAATTATAGCATTATTATGTCTTTTTTTCATCATTTTTAGTCTTGTGTGTACTTCAAATATTTTTTATGGAAGGAAGTTTACACAATGAAAAGTCTTACATCTCGTGCATTTTTACCAATAAACACTGATTTATTCAACAATCCTAAGTATCAAGAATTAAGTTGCGATGCTATGGTTTTATATTCACTATATTCTCAAAGAAAAGAAGTATCTGCTTTTCATTCTCAAACCGGTAATGACACTTTTACAGATTCAGAAGGTATTTTTATCTATTTTTCTAATGACGAAGCTTCAAAAATCCTTCGTATGTCTGTAAGAAAAATCTCTACTTTACGCTCTCAACTTATTGACTGTGGCCTAATAAGTGTTGTTCGTCATGGTCTTAAGAATTTTAAGATCTATGTAAATACACCAGAAACAACTCCGGCTGAAACAGATCTTGTTTTGCCTTGGGCCAATTTTGACTTTGAAAAGCCTATTAAATCCGTTCCTGCAAATTCTGCTAGTACGGAGTCGCAAAAATTGCCTATAAATCAATCTAACAATAATCAAACTAAATTATTATTATCAAGAGAATCAAATGAATCAGCACTACAAAATCAGCATAATACTCTAGTTACACCTGAAAAATCCGAAAAAGATATATTGAATGAGTTATCTTTAGATTCAATTACTACAAGACTTAAAAAAACTTTAAGTCTACCTGTAGTTTCTAGACTAAAAGTACTAGCAAATAATTCATATGCTAAATTAAAATGGTTTAGCGACACTATTTTCAAAGCTAAAAGTCAAGTAACTAAAAAATTATTATCTGATGCTAAATGGCTATATAATCCTGCTAGTCAAGAAGCAACTCATTTTGAATCCAACGAGTTGTTAAAACGAGGATTGGAATCTGCTTTACTTCAGATTGCTGAAATAGTCTATAAGGGTAAAGAAAAAGTACAAAATGAAGCCAAGTTTATTTATGTTTACTTACGTAATTTTATGGCAAATGCAGTAAAACAATATTTGATAGACAATTATGAATTAACTGAGGATGATGAAATAGATTTGAATTTATTATTAAGATTCTAAAAAAAGAACCTGTAATCATACAGATTCTTCTGGAAAATTTTTATATTAAATTAATCTAAATCTTGACCATTAGAGTTAATAACTTTGGCGTACCATTTAGCTGAAGCCTTAGCGAAACGACGATAATCACCTGATCCATCTTCAGCTAAGTTTACATAGATTAAACCATAACGTTTAGATATTTCGCCGGAGCTAGCACTAATTAAATCAATGCACCCCCAGCTAGTATATCCAAGTACTTCAACGCCATCTTCGGTAATTGCATCTTTCAATGCTTGGATATGATCGCGAAGATAGTTGATTCTGTAAGTATCATTAACTTTATTTTTTACTGATAAAGTATCTTTTGCCCCAAGACCATTTTCTACAACAAATAATGGTTTTTGGTAACGATCGTAGAGTTCATTTAAGGTAATGCGAAAACCTAATGGATCTATTTGCCAGCCCCATTCGCTTGTTTCTAAATACGGATTTTTTAAAGAAGCAAATAAGTTTCCGGCTGTTTGATCTTGTTCGGCTTTTCCGATTACTCGGCTGTTATAGTAAGAAAATGATACAAAATCAACAGTACCTTGTTTTAAAATTTGTAGATCATCGACATCTTTGGATAATTCAAAGTGTATTTTGTCAAAATATTTTAGAGCATAGTTAGGGTAGGCTCCGCGAACTTGAACATCAGAGAAAAAGTAATTCTTACGTTGTTCAGTCAGGCTATCCCATGCATCAATAGGGTTGCAAGTATTAGGGTATATGCAACCTGCAGCTAACATACTACCGATCTGATTTGAAGGATCAATTTTATGACCTAATAATACAGCCTTAGCACTCGCAATTAATTGATGATGAGCAGCTTGATAACTAACATGGAGCTTATCTTCACCTTTTTCAAAAGTAAGTCCTGCTGCTAAATATGGAAGGTGTAAAATCATATTAATCTCATTAAAGGTAAGCCAATAATGTACTTTACCTTTAAAATGTATAAATAAGGTTTCACATAGTTTTAGATAAAAATCGATAAGTTTTCGGTTACGCCAAGAACCATACTTAGCAATTAAATTATGTGGGATATCGAAGTGATTAATAGTAACTAAAGGTTCAATATTGTACCTCAAGCATTCATCAATTACTTGCTCGTAATACTTTAATCCTGCCATATTTGGTTGTTCATTATCACCATTAGGGAATATACGACTCCAGCTGATTGAAAAACGATATACTTTAAAATTCATCTTTGCCATAAAAGCTATGTCTTCTTTAAAATGATGGTAACCATCGACAGCAGAACGTGCAGGAAATTTAGCTGTATCTGGTAATAATTTAGGGTCTAACTCCCCTCTTGCAACATCTAAACGTTGCGAACCACTAGGAATTAGATCAACATTAGAAAGTCCCTTCCCATCTTCTAAATATGCACCTTCGTATTGATTAGCGGAGGTTGCCCCGCCCCATAAAAAATTTTTCGGAAATTCTTTCATTGATGACACCTCATTAAACTAAAACTGATAATAAATTTTTTCCATTGTCACTAACAGTAACGACATCTTTATATTGAGCTGAATTAGTTATAACAACAGGTGTGATAACTGAATACCCTTCTTTTTTAATTTCTTCAAGATCAAAATTCAATAATTTTTGTCCTACTGTAATCTTATCCTCTTTTTTTACTAAGGGTTTAAAGTGTTTTCCTTCTAGATTAACAGTATCCATTCCAACATGAATTAAAATTTCGACGCCTGAATCAGAAGTTATCCCAATTGCATGGCCTGTTGGGAAGAAAGTTGTAATTGTTCCATTGACAGGTGAAATTACTTCTCCTTTAGTTGGTTCGATAGCAATTCCTTTTCCAATATATCCTTTAGAAAAAACTTCATCTTTTACTTCTGATAGAGGCAAAACTTTTCCTTCTAGTGGAATTTGAATTAATTCTTGACTAACATTTTTTTCCTCATCATTTTGACCAGTTGCAACTTTATCTTTAGAAGAATCTTCTTTCCAAAAAATCATAGTAGCGATGAAACCTAAAACAAATGACAATACAATTCCAATTAAAGCGATGTAAACATTATTCATACTATGTGTTTTAGGATCAATCATACCTGGCAGTTCGAAGAATCCCATTCCACCCATGGCAAATTTACGTAGATTAAAGAAACCGTAGAATCCCCCAACGATTGCTGAAACTATACAACTAATTAGTAAAGGTTTCTTCTTAGGAATTAAAACACCATAAACTGCTGGTTCAGTAATACCTAGTAAACTTGAGATTGTTGCAGGTATAGCAACTTTTCTAAAGGATTTATCCTTGTTTTTCAATAACATAGCAATTAAAACTGCAGAAGTAACGAAAGTTGTACAGTAATATGGCATCATGACATTGTCAAAACCATTTGTGACAATGTTATTGAAGTAAATAGGAATAATTCCCCAGTGTAATCCGAATACGACTAAAACTTGCCAGAAACCAGCTACTAAAGCTCCTGCTACTAGTGGAGAAAAGTTTCTAACAGCTAAGATAGCAGAACCAACTAAGTTAGAACCGAAAGTGGCTAAAGGTCCAATTACTAAGAAACCTAAAGTTAATGAAACTAATAAAGTAATAATTGGAACAAAGAAGAATTTAACCATATCTGGAATAACTTTATTCAATGATTTTTCAATCTTAGATGCAAAATAGCAAATTAAGATTACAGGAATAACAGTTGAAGTATAGTTCATTGAAATCAAGGGAACTCCAAGAAAAGTTTGATACACTTCAGACTGGAAAAGAGTTCCATTAAATAGTGTATATAAAGGTTTTCCTGCTTTAGATAAAGTATCTAACTGGATAGCAGGATAACATAAAGAAGCACCAATGATTAATCCGACATATTGATTTAAATTAAATTTCTTTGCAGCTGTAAGACCTAATAAGATTGGTAAAAAAGTAAACATTGAATCGCCAATTGCATTTAATACATTATAAGTACCACTAGTTTGACTGTACCAATGTAAACTAATGAATAAAGTATTAAAACCTTTAATAACTCCGGCTGCAGATAAAGCTACTAAGATAGGTTGAAAAATACCAGAAATAACATCAATAAAAGCATTAAAAATCCCTTGTTTTTCAACATTTTCTTCAGAATTATCAGAATCCGTTGTATCAGTAATACCTAAAACTTGATTAACTTCATCAAAAACTTGTGTAACATGGTTACCGATAACAACTTGATATTGTCCACCTGCCTTCATAACAGTAACAACACCATCCATATTATTTAGAATATCGTCATTTGCAATAGATTCATCTTTCAATTTGAAACGTAAACGAGTAATACAATGTTTTAAAGAAACAATATTTTCCTTTCCACCTACATTAGTAACAATATCTTTTGCTAAATTAGTATATTTTCCCATTATAAAATCCTCCATTTGAATTTAGTAAATGAAGGTTTAGCCAACTGAATGTAACTATCCAATAATGATTTACTAATCTGTATTTGTATGTCTAATTAATTTTTCAATATGTATAGTTAGATAGATTAATTCATCACTTGCGAGTCTGCAATTGTATTCACTTTGTATAAAATTTAGAACTTTTTCGGCAGCTTGATAAGCATCTGGATATTGAAGTTTGATGATCTCTAGCATAGATGAATCAGTCTTTTCAACTGATATTTGGTTAGAAAAAATTCTTTGGGCCAGGTAACGCAAGTGAGTTACGAAGCGATAGTAATAAGCGGAATGTTCATCAATTTCCTGATGGCAAGCGTATTTTAAAATCTGGATTACTTTTTGGATAAATTGTGTCAATCCATCTAAATCGTCAATAGTCTGATTCATTTGTGCTTCTACAATATGCATTGTAATAAAACCTGCCTCATCTTCAGGGAGTTTAATTCCAAATTGTTGCTTAATAATATCTAGTGCTTCTTTACCAACCGTGAATTCTTTAGGATAGAATCTTTTAATTTCCCAAAGTAAATTATTTTTTAATTCAACACCAGAATTATATCGTTCTAATGCACTATGGATATGGTCACTAAGAGCAATAACTTTTGAGTCACTAACTTTGGTATTAAAAATATCTTTAGCATAATTTAAAATCTGGGTGGCAACCCTAATATCTTCTAAAGAAATATTGGATAATAATTGAGAGACTGAAGATTCTTCATTATCTGATGAACTAAGAGAAAAACGTTTTTCAATTAAATTTTCATCGATATTATTTCCAGGTCGTTGTTTGAAGCCTAACCCTCTACCCATCAAAATAATTTCTTGATTATTTTGATCGAGAGTAATCACAATATTATTATTAATAACTTTAAAAATTTTCATAATAGCCTCCTTTCTGAATAGTACTAAAAAAACCAATATACATCTTTGTAGAGAATACAACAAAAAAGATGTATATTGGTTTAGCTTACCCGAGCGCAATAACTATCCAAACTTATACAAGAAGAATATAACATAAGATAATAATTTTAGCAACCGTTTTCTTTAGCAACACAGTATACTTATATAATTTATTATACATAATATTAATACATTATATTATAACATTATATATTATATTTTATATAATAACACAATGAATTAACACAATTGTATAATTTAACAAAAAGAATTAACACATTGTAGGAGATTGTGGTAAACTAACTATAGATAATGTACAAATGTATAAATGTGTAAATGTAGAAAGGTAGGTTAAAAAATGACTGCCACAGTATTATCATTTTTAAATTTTAAAGGTGGCGTTGGAAAAACTAGCGCTACTGCATTAGTAAGTTACAACTTAGCAAAAATGGGTAAAAAGTGTCTAGTTATAGACTTTGACCCTCAGGCTAATATTACTGCCCTATTTTTAAAAACTAAGTATCAAAATAAAGATAAAGTTGCAACTATTGAATCATCATTAATGACCGCTTTGAATAGAGAAGAAAGTTTAGATTCAATAACGATTGAAATTGAAGACAACTTATACCTTATTCCAAACGCTGTTGACTTTAGTATGTATAGTCGTTTTTTGGAAAGAAACTTTATGGATGAAAAAGAACGTATTGGCTTCTTCAAAAAGAAAGTTGATTCATTACGTGATAAATACGACTTTATCTTCATAGATGTTCCACCAACAATTTCATTACCAAACGATACAGCTTTCTATGCATGTGATCAAATTATTGTAGTTCTTCAAACTCAAGAACGTTCGTTGCAAGGTGCAGAAGTTTTGATTGAGTATTTACAAAATAGTATTGTTGATGCATATGATTCTAAAGTTGATATCTTAGGAATTTTGCCTTTCTTATCAAAAAGAAGTGCTAGCGTAGATAAAGAAATTTTAGACGCAGCTTCAGAAGAATTTGGTGATGAAAATATCTTTAATGCGAAAATTATGCAAATGGAACGTGTTAAGAGAATGGATATGACAGGGATTACTGATAATCCAAGTGATTCATGGGATAAGAAAACACATGCAGCTTTTAAGGGAGTTGCTAAAGAAATTTTAGAAAGGTTAGGTGAAGAATAATGGCTGGTGGATTACTTAATCATTCTAAAAAAAGTGGACAAAACAAATTAGTTCATAGTGGACCAGTAAAAGTTGAAAATCAGGTTGAACGTGGCGATGTAGTTACTGATGAAAATACAGTAACCTTTCCTGCTAATGTTCGTGTAGATAATCATATTAGAAATCAAATAACAGCTTTAAATAATATAGGGATTGGATCAACCCAAAAAGAAGTTGTAGGGAATCTATTGAGTGAAAGAATTGAAAAGTTAAGCGATAGTGATAGGCAAAGGTTTAATCGTATCTTGAATATTTTGGAACAAAAAGATTATCTTACATCACTAAGTAAAAAATAATGGCGAAACAGAGGATAGTTCGATATTATCCTCTGTTTTTGTGTATAGTGTTAAATGTAAATAGATTATATATAATAAATAATATATTTATATAATGTTAATAGGATAATATTATGTAGACAACATTTATATAAAGTGTATAATAAAGAAAATTATTAACATGTGGCGTTAAAAGATAATCTTGAATGGAGGGAAAGTAACGGTGAAAAATGTATGGTTGATATTAAAGTTAATAAGGTATTTGCTAGTGGGTATAATTTGTCTAACTCTAATATTTATTTATAAAGAGGACATTACTTTTCACCCGACGAAGTATACATTTGAAATGCAACATATGTATTTTTTTATTACCACAGCTATTCTCCCATTCTTTAGATTGAAACATCAAAGTTGGTTTATATCCGATGGTGAACCAGTAGTTTCTTATAAGCAAAAAGCGTTAGATTTACATCATCAGGATCTTGCGCAAAATCATAAAGATAGAAAATGGACTTCAAATGGAGTCTACACGAATCCATATGAATATACGAGTGTAGATACAATGTCGCATGATAATATGTCAGAATGGCTATATAGTGTAGCAAAAAGCATGATTATGAGTATGTTATTTATTTTTTTAGGACCGATTTTTATATTCTTAGATATATATATTAAATATAAAAAGTAAATATATATATTAAATGTTAGTATATTATGTTAATAACACAATATACTAACATTAACATAAAAGAAGAGATTGACTCACGTGTTATCTTTAAGGATGAGGATTGGAAAAGTAAAAAATATGACCTCCCTAAAAATGTAGAAATGTTGTTTTTTAGGGAGGTCTATTATTGTAAATTATTTAATTCATATTAGTTAATTTTTCTACTTATGATTATTTTTGCCAGTATTCCTAATACTGTTATATATATCAAAGTTGTAATAATTGTTGATAGTAGCGGTTGAGCATGTTGCGTCGCAGTTCCAGTACTAATAATAATCCAAAAATCATTGAGAAAATGTATTATTATTGTGGCAAATAAGTTCTTATATATTAAATATATTACTGCGAATAGCATACCTATTCCTGCTGCCACTATGACTTGGCTTAAAGTCGGTAAGAATTCTTGTCTAAATAAATTTATAAAATGCAACAATCCAAATAAAGTACCTGAAGTAATAGAGCTAATCCATATTTGCTTACGTTCACTTTTTAGGCGTAAACGAGTATAGATATAGTTACTAATTACTCCTCGACAAACAACTTCTTCAACAATCCCTGCTTGTAAAGATACTAATAATGCTATAAACAGATGATTGATATTAGTTACGATCATAAAAATAGTAATTAATATTATTGCAACAGCTGTAATCTTATGTCTTTTAAAAAAAGAAAAATCTATTTTAAAGTTTATTTTTATCCCAATAAATTTTTTATTTATAAACCATATAATTCCACAAATTGCAAAATTTAATAGAACAGTTATAAATGTAGAATATAGTTCAGATTTAATCCTTAAAAAATGAACTAATGTACCTGTTCCAACTATTAAAATACCATAAAGTAATACCAGTACAACTGGTACCTTAAATATTTTTAAACTCATATCCCTATACATTCCCTTAACAATATATTTAATAATAGGAAAACATATTTTTCTTATAAAGTCTAGTATTATCTAATTATACAACAGCAAGTTGTGGTAAATTATATATTAAATAATAACATTATGAATATAAATAATGTTATTGCATTATATTTTTAACATTAACACAAACAACAAAAAAGAATTAAAATCAGCTTAATTTGCTGATTTTAATTCTTTTAAGAGATATTGCTATTTAATAATAGTTGAAATGGCATCATTTACACTACTTTTATCACGTTCAATCATAGAAACACGACTTTCTATAACTTTAGTATCCATGATGATTTCACGTGTTAATCCTGGAGTATTGAGTTTAGGTTCAAAGAATTCTTTAAATTCAGCTAATCGTTGTTCTGTATGCAATGCACGTGCAGTAACTGTGATATAAGATGTAAATTCCATATCGCCACCGACTGTATCTTCAAGCCATTTCCAGTCGTTACGAATCCAATCCCAAGCAACTTGTTCGCCTAGATTGTTTGAAAGAGTTCTAAAGTACCAAGTACGTAAATCTTGAGGTTTGATAGTATTTGAATCTTCGAAATGAGATACAATTTTTTGAACTTGGTTAGTATCTTTTGTTGAAGTTAATGCAAACAAAATGTCTTTTTTGTATGAACTATCACTAGTTTTACGATAATCTTCAAGTAAGGATGCAAATAATTGAGGAGAGTTGTAATTTTTAACTTCATTTTGCAATACAAGAGCACGAATATCAGAAGATAAGCTTAATAAATTATCTTGATTTTGAGTAAAGATTTCATGGGCTTTAGATTCTACAGAAGAATTTTCGGCATATAAAGCAGCACTCAAAACAAGAGGACGAACTAGTTGATCATCATTACTATCAGTATCTTTTGGTAACCAAGATAAACGTTGAACTTGGTCAGCACTTAAAGTATTAACAAATTTCTTTAAGTTTGCTTCATCAGTGGAATCTGGAGTAACAAAGAATTTCAAATTATTAACAATGCTATATAAAGTCTCATTAACAATAGCTGAATCGCTATTTGAAAATTCTTTTAATAATGGAATAACCTTAGAATAAGAAGCTAAACCACTATCAGCAAGGAGACGTAAATCCTGCAATAATTGTAATTTATCAATATGTGTTAGATTTTGTGAGTTAACTAAAATATCTTCTAATAGTTCGGGAGCGTAATTAACTACAACATGAGAAGTATTTCCTACATTGAAACGTAGAGGTTTATCAGCTGATTTTCTCAATTCTTGATAGTTACCTAAATCTAATTCCTTTTGTGTAAGTAGCTTAGGAGCTTGAGCAAAGTCTGCATGTAGAGGAACTTGCCATAAACGATCTACATCTTTACCTTCACCAATAAAGAATTGACTTTGTTTAACTACTAAATGACCATTTTTAACATTGACATTAAGAACTGGATAACCAGGTTGTTCTAGCCATGAGTTCATAATAGAGCCAATATCAAGATTTGAAGCTTTACCAAGTGCTTTCCATAAGTCAGAACCAACAGCATTATTGTATTTGTGTGACTTAAAGTAAGCTTTTAGTCCAGAACGTAAAGCTTCATCGCCAATTAAAGCACGAACCATTACTAATAAACGAGAACCTTTTGCATAAACAATAGCTGGATCAAATAGAGAATCGATTTCAGCAGGATCCCTAACTTCAACGTGAACGGATTGAACGCCATCAGTTGCATCGCGTTGTAAAGCTTGAGGTGCTTCAGATGTTTGGAATAATTCCCAGATATTCCAGTCAGGTTGTAGTGCATCGATAGCAACATATTCCATCATATTGGCGAAACTTTCATTTAACCATAAATCATCCCACCATTTCATAGTTACTAAATCACCGAACCATTGATGAGCAAGTTCATGAGCAATAACAGTTGCAACAATACGCTTTGTATCTAAAGATGTATTATCAGGATTTAATAATAGATAAGCTTCACGATAAGTTACCAAGCCCCAATTTTCCATGGCTCCGGCTGAAAAGTCAGGTAAGGCTAGTTGCCAGGAGTGAGGGAGTGGATATGGAGTTTGATAATAATCTTCGTAAAATTCAATTGAACGTTTAGCAATATCTAAAGCAAAAACTAGTTCTTTTTCGGCATGAGCTTTAGTTGAAAATACACCGATTTTAACACCAGATTTAGTTTCAGTAAGTTTGCTTTGTAGTTCACCAAAGGCAAAGGCTACAAGGTAAGTTGACATTCTCACAGTAGTGTCAAAGTAATGCACACCATTTTCTGTTTTAACTTCTGGCATGTTGCTAAGGACAGTTTCACCTTCATGCTCGTCAAACTTTATAGCAAGATCGAAAGTAGCTTTAGCAACGGGTTCGTCAATAGAAGGAAATGCTTGACGCGCAAATGTAGTTTCAAATTGCGTACCGATAAGTTGTTTTTTTACACCATCAGCTTCATAGTAAGAAGGATAGATTCCCATCATAGAATCAGTAAGCTTAGCAGAATATGACACTTCTAAATCAAGATCTCCAGTATTAGGAACATTAAAAGAGACAGTTTCAGAACTATCATCGAATTTAAAATCGGTAGAATTACCATTAACCTTTACATCAAGAATATTGAGGAATTTTTGATGTAAAGCAATTTCTTTTTGAGAAGCATTCCCAGAAATTTTTGTAACTCCAGTGAATGTTTTCTTTTCACGATTAATATCTAAATAAATTTGATAATGTTTTGGTTGGAATAAATCATATAAATGTGATACTTGTCCCATTATTTGACCACCTTTCATTTATTAGATAAGTTAATAATACGCTTTTAAATGAGAAAAATCTATTAATACAATTAAAAGCATATAATTATATATAATGTGAATGGATTATACATTTAACATAATGTATAAAATTAATATATAAATATTATGTATTTAATACTATACATATACATTAACACAAAAGTCAGTGATATAGTGATTTGTAAATTTTAAAAATTTTGTTTAAAATATAATAGCCAATTAATATTTATACAAGGTGATTTATATGGGAATTTATATTTTTGGAATGATTTCAACTTTGATGATAGAGGTAATTACATTATCTTATTCGAGTAAAGTAAAGTTTGATTTTTGGCATATAGTTGCATTTATTTTGTTAATGATTGTTTGTATACCGATTAAAATTAGTAATTTAATTATGATTATTGGAGGAGTATTAATTACCTATCATCAAGATAATGGAAGAGACAGTTGGTTAAGATACATAATTTTTGTGATGTATTCGTTTGTCACGACATGGATTTTACAAGTAGTTCTGAATTTTTATGGAAGTAGGATGTATAATTGGTTCAATTATGATAATTTTTTAGGAACTTTGGTTTGTCAAAGTATAATTTTTTTAATGCAGATAGGAATTATCTATTGGTTTAAAGATAGTTTGGAAATTTTATCAATGTCGGATTCAAGTAAAAAGAGAAAAATGGAATTAGTGGCTATTGCATTTTTAGCAATCTATTTAATTTATGGATCAACATTTAATGATAATTACAATAGTTGGTGGATAAGCGTTTATGTGATAGGATTGATTTTATTTTGGGGATATATAAGAGCGATTGCCTTATTGGAAACTAAACGAGAACTTGATGAACTAAAAGATTTTGAATTACAGAATATTGAAAATTATGCGAACAAGATTGAAGAAATGTATCAAGGTCTTAGAAGATTCAGACATGATTATTTGAATATTTTACTTAGTATGGATCAAGCAATAAAAAGTGGAAATTTAGAATTGATAGAAGAAACATATACTAAAATTATGGAACCAAGTAAAGAAAAGATTAACGCAGCTTACTATGATTTGGGTAAACTGAAACATGTAAAAACTTCAGCAATTAAAAGTATTCTTTATAATAAATTTAGTTATGCAGCTCATGAAGGAATTGAATTGGAAATTGAAATAAATGATGATGTTACGGTTCAATACACAAGATTGCTAGATGCGGTTAGAATACTATCTATATTGTTGGATAATGCAATTGAAGCGGCGTTGGAAAGTAAGGAACCACGATTATTAGTGGCATATATTAAAGATGCTGATATTGAAAGAGTAATTATTGAGAATAGTACTAAAGTAGAAAGAGTAGAGATAGCCCCACTGTTCAAAGAAAATTATACAACTAAGAGTGGAAATAGAGGGCAAGGATTAGCGACTGTTAAGAGGTTGATCGGTCATTATCCCAATGTATCCTTGAAAACAAGTAGTCGTGACTATACATTTACTCAGGAGTTAGTTTTAAATAAGGAAGAAAAAAGATGAAAATATTTATTTTAGAGGATGATTCACTTCAAATTTTACGCTTGAAGTTGATTTTGGAGAGTATTCAACCAAGCTTAGTGATTCAAACTTTTAAAGAATCAGATAAATTATTACAACATATTACTCAGCCAGATGAAAATAATATTTATTTGCTGGATATTGAATTAAAAAATTCTAGGTATGGTGGTTTTGAAGCTTCTCAAAGGATTAGAGAAATTGATAATTTAGGTACAATTATTTTTATTACTACGCATTCAGAATTTATGCGAAAAACATATGAATACAGAGTAGCGGCGTTAGACTTTATTGATAAAATTCAAACAAATGATGAAATTAAACAGAGCTTGGTTACAGATTTTCAATTGATAAAAGAGAGACAGAACTTGAATGAAGAAACTGAATTTATTGAATTAGAAAGTAATTCTGAAATTTTTAGAATACCAGTATCTGATATATATTTTTTTGAAACAATCACTGACTTAACAAAGAGGAAACTTTCAGTTTATACAAAATCACAACATTTTGTAGTTAAAGGAAATTTAAAAAGCATAGAAACTAAGAGTGATAGTTTTATGAGAGTGCATAGGTCATTTGTTGCAAATGTAAATAATATCAAGAAATTTGATAGTAAGGAAAAGAAACTATATTTCAGCGAAAATACCTATTGTCTAGTTTCTCGAAAAAATGTAGTTCCATTAAAAAATATCCTTAAAGAAGGATTTGTGGATATGTAAAAAATTACCGTTTGGTGTAAATTTAGTACCATTCAGTGCAAATTTCAAAAAAATCATAATATTTTGGCTATACTAACAACAGTTTTTAAGAAGGAGGATATGTTTTTTATAATGAAGGTTATGCGGAAAATTGTTGTTGGTTTAGTATTTTTATTAGGTTTTGTAATTAATTTTCATTTTGGAAATAACAATGTTTCAGCTGATAACATCGATCGTTATATCGCTTATGTGGGACAATCACAGGATTCATATGGAATGCCAATTTATGTACAAAATTTAAGTACAGGAAAAGTTGATGTTGCTTATTGTATAAACGAATCAAAGAAATTACCTTACTCAGAATATTACAATAGATTTGATGCAACGCCGGAACGATTGATGGCATTAGATAAGCCACTGGTAGATAGGGAGCAGTTACCAGATATTATTAAAAGAATCATATACAATGGTTATCCATTGAATGCTACTAAGTTGCAAGGAAAACTATCCGACGGTGCTTTTAGAAGACTTACTCAACTTGCAATTTGGCATTATAGTGATTCATATAATGTAGATGAAAATGAATTAACACAAGAAGAAAGAATGGTATATAACGAATTGATACAAAGCGTCAATCCGGTACCAGTAAATCTAAACTTAAATATATATGTAAAAGATGACAGTACATATCAAAACTTGCTAGGGACAAGTTTTGGTCAATTACCTGAACACCCACAATTTAGTTCAAGTAGTTCAGTTTCAAGTAGCTCGAGTTCGAAACCTTCAAGTTCTAGTTTCTCATCAAGCATTGAGTCTTCAAGTTCAAGTGTATCTAGTTCTTCGAGCTCAAGTTCAGTAACTAAGGCTGAAAGTACTTCGAGTTCTTCTTCAGTAAGTTCAAGCAGTTCAGTTTCTAGTAGCGTACCCCAGACTGAAACTTCAACTGTTAGCTCAAGTAGCTCTAGCTTAAGTAGTTCAAGCTCAGTAACAAAAGCTGAAAGTACTTCATCCAGTTCAAGTAGCTCAAGTGAACAACAAGAATCAAGTTCCTCGTCTAGTATTCCAAGTTCAAGTAGCTCGAATTCTGTGGAAAGTTCTAATGTAAGTTCAACTTCCAGTGTAAGTAGTAGCTCAAGTAGTGAGCAACCCTCCAAAGTCTCAAGTGAACAAAGCAGCTCATCTTCTTCAGAAATTAGTAGTGTACCATCTGTTGCGACATCTACAAGTAGTTCGAGTTCTACTAATAGTGAAAAGGTGATTCCTGTTGAAACAAGTTCAAGTTCATCAAAGAAAGAATTAGTAAGTAAGAAAGTTAATTCATCAGTCAAAGTAGATAAGAAAAAAGATTTACCGCAGACAGGTGAGAAGCATAATGAAGTCTTATGGCTAAGCATACTAGGGTGTATAGTTCTTGCTGGTTCGCTTTGGATATTTGAAAGAAAATACAAATAAAGCTAATAGTTTCAAAAAAGAGAATATATAATTTTTCCCACGAAGAGAATGGAAAAAAATAATTCGACTTCAAAATTTTGAACAATTCAAAATTTGGAGTCGAATTTTTATATTTTCTATATATTTAGTGCTAAACTGAGCTATCATTTTGCCCAGTTTTACTAAATTCATACTCATTAAAACTAATCCTATATCATTTTCAACGGACTTTTGTCCTCTAAGATGTGTTCTTCGCACACAAAAATCCCTCTTCATACGACCAAAAACAGGTTCTACATCATACTTACGACGGCGATAAATGGCCTGTCTTTCATCACTAGAGAGGTTTTCTTTATAATAATTCTAAGTTTGATTAACTTGAATTTGTCGTTGACGCCCACTAGGCGTTTTAGCTAGTTTATCTAACTTTGGTATGCTCCCTTTAGGGTAGACACAGAAATATGTAAATTCTGTATCTTACTCTGAAGGGAGTTTTTGTATTGTCAGGAAGAACAAAATTCACATGGAAACAGCGTCTCGAAGCAGTTGAAATGTGTTTATCCGGGGATTATTCATATACTACAGCAGCTAAAAAGTTTAATACCAACGATTCTACATTGATAAATTGAATTAGGTTTTATAAAAATAATGGTGTAGATAGATTACAAGAATCATATACATGGAGAAGATATACTTCTGAACTTAGACTCGCTACTGTTAATGATTACTTATCAAGAAAGTTTTCTTTGTTAGAATGTTGCGAAAAATACAACATTTCTTTTGATTCTGTATTACGTAGCTGGATTTCCAAGTATAATAGTGGTAAAGAATTTAAAGCCACTAATGGAGGATCTACACGAATGAAAGCTGGACGTAAAACAACATCTGAAGAAAGACTTGAAATTGCCTTATATGCTATTGAATATGGTAAAAATTATTCTGCCACAGCTAAGAAATATAGTGTCTCTTATCAACAAGTATACAATTGGGGTAAAAGTACTTTTCTAAAAGAGAAAATGGATTAAAGGATAACCGTGGTAAAAAGATTGAGAACCGTGATAAATCCGAATTGACAGATTCTGAAAAAACAGAACTAGAGTTAAAATAGGCTAGAGATAGAATTCGTAGATTAGAAGCCGAGAACTTCATGTTAAAAAAATTGTACGAATTTCAAAGGAGATCGATAAAGTAAGTATAAATTTTAAATTTAAAGCAATTGATGAATTTAAAGAACTTGATAAAGATTATAAGAATCCAATATCTGTAGTGATTCTTTGTGAAATAATGAAATCATCCCGTTCGGGATATTATAAATGGAAAATAACACCCAAATCAGCTCGCCAAATGGAAAATGAACAAACTTCAAAAATTATTCGAGAAGAGTTTCATAAAAGTGGTGATAAATTCGACTATCGCAGAATTTCAATGATACTGAAGCGTAAATACAACATTCAATAATCATAAGCGAGTACTTAGATTAATTAGATCTATGAATCTTAAATCGATAATTCGTCGAAAAACTAAGGGATGTACGATTGTTAGAGAAAATGAATTTGAAGAAAATATCTTAAATAGAGACTTCAAAGCAGATAATATTAACGAAAAGTGGGTAACTGACATTACTTATTTGAAGTATGGTGAAAATGATGAACATAAAACCTATTTAAGTGCTGTAAAAGATCTTTATACTAGAGAGATTATAAGTTGGGTGTAAGTAAAACTAACGACAATCCTTTAGTTATGAAAACAATTAAGGCAGCTATTGAAGCTAATCCAAGAGTAACTCCAATTTTACACAGTGATCGTGGCTTTCAATATACATCAAAAGAATATGTTCGTGAAGTTTCAAAAGCAGGAATTACACGTAGTATGTCACGAGTCGGACGCTGTATTGATAACGCACCAATGGAAAGTTTCTGGAGTCATTTTAAAGATGAGTACTACTATGATCATACTTTTATAACTTATGAAGAATTAGTGTCAGGGCTTGCCAAATATATTAATTATTACAACAATGAGCGTTATCAATGGAATTTAAAAAGCCTGACTCCGTTAGAATACCGAAATCAGGCCGCATAAAATTTTACATATTTAATTGTCTACTCTAAAGGGAGCATACCACCACGTTGATCTTTAGCGTTTTTTTATTGCGACCATGTCTTGATTTTCAGCTGAAAAACTGGTACTTCCAGGTCTCTATTTGAATGCAAAATATTATTTTTCACATTATACAGTACCATTCTAAAATTTTCACTTTAAATAAAAACAATAAAATACTTTATTTTTTTAAAAAATTAAGTATAATTATGTTATTAATAAAAAATGAGGTGTAATGCATGAATCAGTTTTCTTTAACAGATGATCTAAATCAATTAATTGTAGATGGAATTTTAAAGGGGTATAAAGAGTACCTTGATGTAAGAAGAAAGGCTCAAAAAGATTTAAAGGTTAGTGGAGCTTATGCATGGGTTAAAGGAAATCATATAGATTCCAGTGTGTGTGAAGAATGCTCAAAACATGGATCTATTCAAAGTTCTATTGATAAAGCAGGATATACTTGGGAATATATTCAGTTTACTCTGAATGATGAACAAGAGAAGTATTTATTAATTGTGAAAAGTAGTCAAGGAATAGCAAATACTTTTAACAAAAAAGTGGGAAAAAATAAAAAGGAAAACTATTTATATGACTATGCTGGTATAAACAATTCAATCATTAACAACAATAATTTACAGTTGAAAAAAGTCAAGGGACTTGTTCAATTAGAACTTAATTTTCCAGAACTTGAAGCAATAAATAAAAAGATTGCGATGAGAGCTCCGGAAGGATATAGTCGTTTTTATGTGGTAACATACGAGATAGATGAACGATCTAAAATGATTAGCAAAATCGCATTAACACTACCAAAACAAGATGAAATGAGTTTAGTTGAAGTTGCGGATTTAACACCATTAATAGAGAAAAGCGAATATTCAATTAGTGGAGAAGAGCTTGAATTTATTAAGGAAGATAAAATCCCTGATAGTGTATATCCTGATGAAAATCATTTATTTGGTTATGAACTTGCTTCAGAAGACCAAGATGATGTAATGTAATATAAAAAGTAAATTAACTAAAGAAGTGGGGGCATTATGATGTTCTACGGAGAGAAACTAAGTAGTTTAAGAGAATTAAACGGCCTCTCTAGGAAAGAATTAGCAGATAAATTAAATATATCTGAACAGGCAGTATGGCAATACGAAAACGATTCCATAATACCTCGTATTGAGGTATTAAATCAATTACGCAATTTATTCTGTGTAGAGACACGATATTTTTTCTCCTCTGGATATCTTACAGCTAAAGTTAGTGAAGAAAGAATTGCATATAGGGCAGAAGATAGGGCTTCTAGAAAAAAGACAAAACTTGAACTTACTTTTTTAAACTATATTGACCACTATATTAATTGCTTCGAACAGCACTTATTAGTACCTGAATCACCTATAATAGGGATTAGAAAAGAAAGCTTGAAGCTTATTGAAAAAAGTCATTTAGAGAGAAAAGAAACTATCAAAAAAGTTGCGGAATTTGCTAGAAATAAACTATCTTTAAAAGATAATAAGGATTTGATGTATACTTTGGAGAATAGTGGTATTTACATTGTAGAAAAGAATCTAGGTTCTCAGATTGATGCCTATAGTGCAGTTACAAGAGAGGGACGTTTATATATAGTTCTAGGTACTGTTAAAAAATCTGCTGTTAGAAGGAATTTTGACCTAGCTCATGAATTAGGGCATCTTTTACTACATGCTAATGTGGATATGGACACATTATCTCCTGCTGAACTGAATATTATTGAAAAAGAAGCTCATTTATTTGCGTCCGTATTTTTGTTACCAGAAAAAGAATTTGTTGACGATTTCTTTGAATTGAAAAGAAAGTCTAATCCAGATTATTATATTGATTTGAAAAGAAAGTACCTAGTTTCAATTGCGGCACTTGAAATGCGAGCCTACGCTTTAGGGTTACTTTCTTATCAGGAAAACCGTTATTTTTGGGGACAGCTAACTAAAAAAAAGTATAAGTTATTTGAGCCGTTAGATGATGAAATTCCGCCGGTAAAGCCAGGGAAACTTCGTTATCTTTTTAAATTTGTGCTTAATAAGAACGTTGTTAACTTAAATCATCTATTAGATTATTTCAATATACAATCTGGGTTCCTTTCTAAGCTTTTTAATTTGGATGAGCACTTTTTTGATCCGTATCTAGAGACGAAAAAGGATTACTTTAGAGAAGCTAGAATTTTAGATATAGATGATTTTCGTGATAAAGCATATTAAGACAAATTATAATTTTATTTTCTGAAAACATGCTGTACTACATCATATAGTGATTAAATACTTTACAAAGAGGTGATAAGGGTGGCTTACTTGAACGAACGATAGTTAGTTTGTTAAAAAAATCCTATTTTTTGTCCTAATTATATCAGTCTGCTATTTGAGTGCTATGATTTTCAAATCGTAGTACGTGATATAGTAGGCTATTTTTTGTGCGTTCTAGAAAAGAAAGATTAGGAGAAAAATATAATGGCATCGAAAGGATATATAGAAGACTATTTGACTAAGTGAAAAATAGAAAATACCCCAGAAGGGCCTAATAGTGAAGTGCAACAAAAAAGTTAGACAAAAATAAAATGCTTTTAGGCAGCTAAGACATGGGTTCAGTAATCAACCGGACTCATGTTTTTTGTTTTATTGGAAATTCGGTCATTATTGTACCAATTGACATACTTGTTAAAGAACTGTGTGAACTGAGAAATATTCTTACACTTCTTTATTTCAGGCTGTGATTCAACTTTAAAAAGATGGAAAAAACTTTCCATTGGAGCGTTATCTAGGCAGTTTCCCTTGCGGGACATACTTTGAATTAAACCTAATGAATCAATCTTTTCACGATAATAGTTTAATTGGTAGTGCCATCCTTGGTCAGAATGGATAATTGGATTAAAGTTATTGGGGAGGTTATCCTCAAGCTGACTTAATGTATCCATAATCAACAGTTTATTTGAGCTTTGGCTAACAGAAGCAGCTAAAACTTCTTTGGTAGCTTGATCTAAAATGACTGACATGTAAGCCCAGGTCGAATCACCTAAACGTACTTGCGAAACATCCGTATGAAGAACAGTAAAAGGAGATGTAGCATCAAATGTTTGGTTTAACAAGTTATCAGCTACCTTACCAACTGTACCTTTATAAGAAGAATAGTGATTATTTTTACGGCGATTATACATAGCTGGTTGTATACCTAATTCGTTCATCAAGCGACGTAAAGTAGCTTCAGCCATGTGATATCCAGCTTTCTCAAGAAGTGGCATTATACGGCGATAGCCGTATGTGTAAGAACCTCTCCATTTACCTTTTTCCGCTATTTCCTTGATTACCACCTTAACATCAGCATACTTATCATTTTTATTGATGATACGTTTGCGTTCGTCGTAATAAGTTGGTCGCTTCAAGTCAATCGTTTTTAGAAGCTCACCAATCCCATATCGTTCCTTTTTTGGCAAGTTTTGTTGGTCTACCCTGATCTGATCCACAATTATTGTTTTCTCCTTGGCTTTGAGGGTCCGAACAGGGTCAACGATTTTTTTAAGATATCACGCTCCATTTTGACTTGACGTAATTCACTCTTTAGTGCCGCAATTTCATCACTTTCCTTTTTTAAAATTTTACGTGCATCCTTCTTTGTCATTTTTGACATCTTACTTGGCCTACCTTTCTTCTTGGGTTTCAAGGCCTCAGATCCACCTTCCATAAACAACTTCAACCAGATAGATATCTGTGAACACAAAAGATTATGGGAAGCCGCCACTTTGGACATTGAAACATCATTATTTAGGTAGTAGTTTATCACACGAAGTTTAAAATCAACAGTAAATTTACGTTTGAAATGTCGTAATTTCAACCCTTCGGGTCCTTTTAAATTGTATACAGTCCACCATTTTTTTAAGGTATCCTTTGGTAAAGAATACTTATTTTCTAGACATCGTTGTGAACAGCCAGTATCTAGGTATTCTTGAATAAGATCTAATTTGAATTTTTGAGTATATTTAGTCATACGAAAAAAGCACCTCACAATCGCTAGACTTTGTCTAACAATTGTAAGGCACTTCAAAAAATAAGTACTTATTTTATAAAGCTTGAGATATGCGATTCTCAACCTTTTTTGTGTAAAAAAATACCGATTAGAACTTCATAAACTAATCGGCATAAGTTAATTATTAGAATGTAGCAATATCTGGATCAGTTGCTAAATGAGTAACTCCACGTAATCCATCTAATTTCTTCATTTCATCATCAGTCAATTCAAAATCAAAAATATCAGTATTAGATTTAATATATTCAGCATGAACAGATTTTGGAAGAGGAAGGAAACCATGTTGCAATGACCAGCGAAGCAGAACTTGAGGTACGCTATGATTGTGAGCTGCAGCAACTTCAGCAACTAATTTATTACGCAATAAATCACCAGTACCTAAAGGACTATAAGCTTCATTTAAAATATCGTGTTCTTTATTAGCAGCTAGTACATCTGGTTGGAGATCACTAGGATTTAAGTAGTTTTGGTTAACTGCAGGAACGATATTAGCAGTCTTCAATAATTCATCTAAATGATGTTTACGGAAATTAGAAATACCAATTGCACGAATTTTGCCAGCTTTGACTGCTTCTTCCATAGCTTGCCAACTTTCAGCATTTAACTCTGCCCAATGTTCACGAACTGCTACTGGATTTGGCCAATGAATTAAATATAAGTCTAAATAATCAGTATCTAGTCTTTGTAAGCTTAAATCAATAGCCTTTTTTGTAGCTTCATAACCGTGAGAATCGTTCCAAAGTTTAGTTGTCAAGAAAATATCATGACGGTTAACACCGCTTTCTTTGATACCTTGGCCTACACTAACTTCATTGCCATAAGCTGCCGCTGTGTCAATATGACGATAACCAACTTCAAGTGCAGTTTTTACAGATTCACGAGCAACCTCGCCATCTGGAGTTTGCCATGTACCGAAACCGACAACAGGGATTTCTACACCATTATTTAATTTATATGTGTCTGTTAATGCCATTTTAAGACCTCCATAAATAAGTAATCGCTTTTATTATATACCTTACTATTAGTAAGTAGCAAATGATATGTTTTGAGAAGAAAGAAAAACATCCTGACTGTGAAGTGCCTTACAATCGTTAAACTTTGTCTAACAATTGTAAGTCACTTCATAGAAATTATTTTCTAAGGGAGTATATTACAAATTTTGACGTTGAACTAAGTAAAAGTTTTATTTAAAAATAGGAAAAGCTGATTGTAATCCTAGAATAGCCATATGAACGCCAATCATTGCTAAAATTAAGCCCATCATTCTAGTAATAACATTCATTAAATTTTGTCCTAGTTTAGCCACAACTAGCTCGCTGTAAGTAAATAAGAAATAAGTGATTATTGATAATGTTATAAAAGAAATTATAACAATTAAAGGATTGATAGATACTGCTAAATTCATAGTTGTTGCAATTGTTCCAGGGCCGGCTAAAATAGGCATAGCTAATGGTGACACTGCAATATTGATATTATTGTCAATTTTTGGTTCTTTTGATGAAACATTGTGTTGTAAAGAAGAAGTATTACCTTGTAACATGTGATAGCCAATTAGCCCCACTAGAAATCCACCGACAATTCGTAAGGCGGCTAAATTAATTCCAAAAATATTAAGTATAGTTTTCCCGCCTAATGCAAAAATAGAAACGATAATTACGGCAATTGTTAGTGCATGGAAGGCTATATTCTTAACTGTTTTTAGATTTTGACCACTTGTTAAACTAATAAAGACAGGTAAATTAGCAATGGGATTCATAATTGCAAAAAAAGCCATAAAAGTAACGGTAAATTCATTAATCAATTTCATAAAATCACATCCTAAATATTTTTACCAATATTATATCATGATAAACTCTATCATTGCTAATTTGTTATTTTGAACATAGGTTAGATCTTATAGCTAGCTAAAAATATTGGTATAATATCTGTTCTTAAACATCGTATAGATAAATATATAAAGTATATGTAAGAAATTTATTTTTTGTACATTTATATACATAAATATATTAACAAAAAATTATAATGAAGTCATTTTAAACTTTAAATGAGGTAACATTAAAAAATAATACTCAAATTAACTATTTTTGATATTGAGAAAGAATTCACAAATAAAATATAATTGTAACCGATATCAAAGGTGGTAATTAAGTTTGAAAAAAAGCCAAAATGATATTGCTTGTAAATTTTATAAAAAAGGCACACTTAAATAGGAGTTAATATATAAAATTAATTAAATATTAACCGTAAAACCTTGACTTTGAGCAAATCTAATGGCTCCCTTAACGGATATAGTCTTTTTAAATTGTTTAAGTTCAGGAATGTTGTATAAATCAGCGTTGTAACAAATCGAATCACGTAAAATGTGATAGGTAGCTACTAATAGTCGTCTAGCAATAGCGATAATGGCTTTCTTATGTCCACGACGTCTTTTGAGTTGTAAGTATTTATTTCGATGTTCAGGATGTTTTTTAGAGGTAACAACAGCGTTGGCAATTTGAACTAGTAAAGGTTTCAAGTAACGACCAGCTTTGGTAATTTTCGTGGAATGTTTCTTACCAGCACTCTCATCATTACGTGGAACTAACCCAGCCCATGAACATAGATTACCAGCAGAAGGGAATTTATTTATATCGACACCAATTTCAGAGATGATTCTTAAAGCTGTTAATTTATTAGAACATTCAGGAATTTTTTGGATGAACTTGATCTCTTGGTCAAACTCGAACCCTAATTCTAAAATTAATGAATCCAGTTCATTTTGGCAAAAGATTAAAGCCTCATAGTGAGCTTTAATAACTTTTAATTTATTAGCTTGTTCATCGGTTATGTTACCTTCAATTGACTCTTTAATATCTTCAAAAAGTACGTATGAAGTAAGGGCTGTAGAATCACAATCAGTAAAGGTAAATAAAATTATTGGAGTGGTATTATCATCTAGGCCAACAGATAAAGTTTTAGAAATTCAAGCGTGATAAGGAATGAAAGTAACAAAAGAAACATTGCTTAAAGATATTATAAGTAAGTATAATTGGTCTTGGGTAAAGGAAAGTATATCTTGTTGATGTAGATGATTCTTTTGATTTATATGACCATATTAATCTTCTTTACAATTTAGATGGAAATGATGATTATGCTAATGGTGAAATAAATCTAGATAATGTTGTTTCAATAGAATCAATAGACTAAGTAATGATAATGTCCAGTCACGCAAAAGTAACAACTAAAATTCTAAAGTACTTGAATGATTGTTACGAGAATGGATTAGAGCTTGATATTGAGTCACTTAATGCTAATAGATTAGATATTTCAGACAGACAATATTATCAAACACTAAATATGTTGTCTGATGATGGATATATTAAAGGTATTGAGTTTTTGGATGTAATAGCTAATCATCCTATCACATTATCCTAAAGTATTAAAGATAATAAGTGAATAGATGAATTACTAGGTACATTAAATATAAATTAAGGCACTTTGTTTCTACTACTAGTTAAGTAGAGACAGAGTGCCTTTTGAGTTATTGGAATATGTAAAACAAGATATTATTTTTTACAATTCTTTCAAATGCTTCAAAATTTTCCGATTATCCATATTTTCAAGTTCCTTGATAATATGTAGGTATGTTTCTTGAGTAGTTGTAACATTAGCATGTCCCAATCTTCGTGACACACTAAGGACTGATACACCCTGAAATAGTAGTAGCGATGCATGTGTGTGTCTTAATCCATGAATAGAGATTGTAGGAATATTGGCATGACGACATAATGTTGCCAGTCTACTGTTAATGGTAGAATTGAATATTTTTTGATCCTGACTAACGAAAATAGGTTGATCAGGATCTTTTTCTTTCGTCAATTTTTTGAAAGCTTTTAAAGTACTATCATCAACGAAGATTTTCCGATTTGAGCTTTTATTTTTGGTAGGTTGAAATCCATAATCTTTGAATTTGTAATTCCAAGATTTGTTAATATTTATTTGCTGATTTTTGTAATCGAAGTCAGCAGGTGTTAGGGCTAATGCTTCAGCAAATCTCAAACCGGTTTTGCTAATTAGATAGATAAACCAATCCCAATTTACTCCAGAAGACAAGTTCAATTCAGATAATAAAGCCTGTAGTTCATCCAGATTTAAAAATTTCTGCTTTTTCTTTCTTTTTTGAGTTCCTTTAATAATAGCCTTTCTTGTAGGATTAACTCTAATTATCCCATCTTCATATGCGTCTACAAGGCATGGCTTTAGATGATGATGGAAATCGAGTGTTGTTTCACGTTCGTGGTTTTCGGCAAATTTATTTAAAAGTAATTGATAGTTTTTACGATCAATTTGATGTAAATGTAAGTCAGGACAAAGTTCTTTAACGTGTTTATGAGCAAGTTCATATTTTATCAATGTCGCATGACGTACGGCACCTTTCTTATATAGTTCAATCCATTCTTTATAATATTTATGGAATAATTTTGTACTTATTCTCGGCACTGCAGTCACCTCTCTAATTATTTCATTGAATTAAATATATCAGTAAATTATTTTTGATGGAATATTAATTATCTCTAGGTTAATTTTAAAGTAATATAATCTAATTACAAAAAAGTTATTGAATTTTTAGAAAATTGAGATATAATAAAATTGTAATATGTAATAGGAGTTAATTACAAAAATATAAAATGGATAAGGAGTTGAAATTTTTATGAAATTGAACAAATTGGTAAAAATTGAAAGTGGAATTAATTCAGTTCGTATAAAGGATCAAAATTATACGCTATATACCATAGAAGATGTTAACTACGACTTAGGTCATGGTGAGGATTATCAACACGATAAGGCTAGTGGTAAAAGTATTACAGCAAGGGGAGATATTGTAATAAATACCGTAAGTAATCTAGCAAGTGTTGTTCATTCTAGAAATGCTGGTAAGATGCTTAATCAAATTTTTCTTCGTTTAAATATCCTTGATGAGAATACACTAGACCCTTGGTATTTATGCTATCTATTAAATAAGTCTGAATACATTAGGTACCAAGAAGCAGCCATTATGGATGGATCTGTTATTAGAAAGCTAACTAAAGCTAATCTTGAAGATTTAGAGATTAATCTGCCAGAAATAGCTGATCAAAAGAAGATGGGGGAAGCTTACAAAGAGATTATGAAAAAGTATACATTAGCTATGGAGAAAGCGGAGTTAGAAAGAGATCTGTACTTACAAATGTTAGGGGAAAAAGATTTAAACAACAGAGAGGCGGTTTAATATGGATAAGGTTTTAGAAGAAAGATTAGCAGCTAAAGATAGCTATATCACTATTCATGAATTTTATGTGTTAATGGCATTTTATCAATCAATTTCACAAAAAGTTTTACGAAAATTTGATAAGGATGGCAGCATTTTAGAAGTACAGAAGAAATATGAAGAAAGTAAGGAGACTATTCAGGATGCCCAATTCATAATAGCACCACAAGATACATATTATCATCATTATCAAATGTATAAAGCTAATAAATTTGAATATGTTGAACTCGTAAAATCTCTATATAATATAGAAGAAAAAAATCCAAAATTAAAAAATATCTTCCAAGATGTTAGGGGAAGTACTTCAAGTTTACCGAGCGAAACTGCTTTTGAAAAGGTAGATTCACGTAATGAAGTAAGTTTTGAAGAAAATTTAGAGATAATTAAACGAAGCAGTGGCGCTAAAGATAATTACGATTATACTTCGAAAAATATCCGTAAGTTGATTACTAAGTTAGTTGGAAGTAAAAAAGAAGGAGTATCAATTTATGATCCAGCTTTAGGAACTGCGAGTTTATTATTAGGCATAAATAAAGCTGCACTCAAAGAGAATAGATACTATGGTCAAGATATCAGTACTCAAGCGGTAAAGACAGCCATTATGAACGCAATAGTTAATGATATAGCTGAGGACAAATTTGAATTTAAGAATGAAAATACATTGGCTAATAACTGGGAATTTGGCAAGGTTGATATAGTAGTGTCTGATCCACCTATAAATATGAAATGGAATGTTGATAGAAATTTAAGTCAAGATAGACGTTACCGAGATTATGGTGAGATGCCTAACAAAGCTGATTGGGGATTCATTTTAGATGGAATAGATAAATTATCAGACAATGGCATGATGGTTGTGTCAGTTGTTCAAGGTACGCTGTTTAGAGGAGCCAAAGAATACAATATTAGACATAAACTTCTAGAAGATGGAAAGATTAGGGCGGTAATCCAGTTGCCAGGAAATACGAAAATTTCAACTACAATCGCAACTTGCTTATTAGTGTTTAGAAAATCATCAGAAGATAAAGATGTCTTTTTCATTAATGCAAGCCAAGAGTATGAGAAGAAAGGCTTGGAAAATATTCTAACAGAAGCCAATGTCGATAAAATTGCAGATACTTTCAATGAAAAGAAAGAAGTAAAGGGATTCTCTCATATGGCTAGCTATGAAGAAATTGAGAAAAATGACTTTAACCTATCAGTAGCACGTTATGTAAATCAGTATAAATTTAAAGAGAAATTGGATTATCAAGAAGAAATAAAGAATCTTGGAAAGTTAGATGAAAAATTAAGTCAAACCGATGCTGCATTGAAGAATTTGATGGAAGATTTAGGTTTGGTGGAAATTGATTAGAAAATAAAGGGGATAAGAATGATTAAACTAGAAAAAATGGTCAAAAAATTAGTGTTAATACTGGCAGGGGTGATGTTACCCACAATGATAATATTTGTTGTTCTTGAATTGGATAGGCTAATGACAGGAATTGAAACAGACTATGGGTATTTGGCAATAACAATGATAATGACGCTGCTATTAGGAACTCTAGAAGTCCAGTTTTCAATGAAAGAAGAAATTAGAGAGTTAAAAATGGAACTCAAAAATATTAATAAGTAAAATTTCTAAATTTGCCAATTTAGATATAGGAGAAATTAGAAAATTTGTGCAAATAGTAGATTTCTTAGATTAAAAACTAAATTTTTGTATAAATTAGAAAATTGGTCCTGTGTCTAGAATGGAAAATTGGAGAAAAAGGAGAAAAAAGAAGATGAAGTTATTTAATAAAAGTCATTCTAAAAATAGTGAGTGGTATTTTCCAGGTGGTAAAGACTTACAAATGGAATCTGGATCTAATGCGAGTTTAGAAATGTTTAAAGATAATCCTTTAGATTCCTTGGCCAGAGAAATTTGTCAAAATTCTCTAGATGCTGGAATAGAAGGTAGTAGTAAGCCAGTTCGAGTGGAATTTAAGATGTTCAAAGTTAAGGCTGAAAGCATCCCTGGATATCTGGAGCTAAAATATGAAGTTATAAATAAGGCGATGAAACAATGGCCTAATGAGCAAAAAACAATGTCTATGTTAAGAAAAATGGACAGGATTTTGAAAAATAAATTTGTTAATGTTTTAAAAATTAGTGATTATAACACTACTGGTTTACGAAAAGAAAATTGGAAATCATTAATTGAACAAGTTGGTTCATCTGTAAAGAAAGATTCATCATCAGCCGGATCATTTGGTATTGGTAAAGGGGCACCATTTGCTGTTAGTGATTTACGAATGGTACTGTATAGTACTTTGGCTGATGAAGGTATTAAGTCCATTAGTGTAATGAAGTTTGTATCTTATAAAGATAAGCTTAATGGGGAAACTATAATTACCCAAGGTACAGGATATTATGGGGAAAATGGGAGTAAGGAACCAATTTCAAAAGATTTTGGATTAGGAGGAGAAATATCTAGAACTGAAAAGGGAACAGATATCTATATTATCGGTTTTAATCGAGATTTGATTGAGAATTGGACTAAAGAAATAACATATTCTTTAGCAAATAACTTCTTGTTTTCTTTCTATACTAATAAATTAGAAGTAATTATTGATAATAAAGTTAAACTTAACTACAGTAAGATGAACAAGATTGTTGAAGAAATTCGTAATGATAAGAAATTACTAAGGAAATATGAGTATTTACCAGGTTATTATGATGTTTTACAGGATGAAGATCATAAAGAATTCAATTTAACTGGATTCAAAGAATATGGTATTAAAGATGGGGAAGCAATACTTTATACCTCAAATAAGGGCGATGTAAATCGTAGAGTATTAATGACAAGAAATGCAGGTATGAAGATTAAAGATCTAAATAGAATCAGTTCCATTATTAAATTTTCTGGAATATTCTATGCTCATGGAAAAAATATCAACGGAATACTTAAACAACTAGAAAATCCTAATCATAATGATTGGTCCAAGGATAGATCTGAAACGCCTAAAAAAGCTGGCAGATTCTTAAAAGATATGAATAGATTTATAAAAGAAACTATTAAAGATACATATACTGAAAAAGTAGCTGATGAAGTTGATGCATATGGGGTTAGTGATTTCCTCCCAGAGGATATAAATTTAATTAGACTGTCAAATAAAAAAGCCAAAGATAAAAGTCATAAAAAAGTAGCTATTGAGATCGAAAAAAATAAATACAAAGTCTAAAGTAGCTAGAGTTAGAGAAAATAATCATATTACTGGCGGCGATGATAAAGGTGTTACTAAAGGTGGAGTAGGTCAAGGAGATAGTTTTGGTACAGCTTATGATGGAAGAGGACATAGAGGTGGATCTAGTACAGGAAATAACTTTGGTTATGGCGATAGACCTGGGGAAAATGGACCTAATGACAATGACGATATGTTTATAAAAAATAGAAATAGTCAAAAAAAGATAACCAATGTGAAATATAGATGTATAGAAGTTGACCATCAAAATGGAATGTATAGGCTAATGATAAAACCTGACAAGAGTTTAAGTAATGTGCGAATTGATTTAGATGTTATTGGTGATTCAGGTAAAAAAGATACAGTTCAGATAACAAAGGCGACCTATCGAGGAAAACAATTAAATATAGGATATTCAAATATATATATCCAATCTTTACTTGCAGGATCTTGGCAGCCTATCATGATAAAACTTAATGGAAATACACGTTTGAAATTGGAGGTAGAAATTTATGCGAATATCTGACAGTATTTATCCTTATCCAGTATTATCAGTAGATGATGAAGATTATATTCAAGATTCGGAATTTGATGTCGAGTTTACTAGTGTTGCAGCAACACCATTTAAAAATGCAATTGTAAAATGTAGATTTATTTTACATGATCACAATTTAGAAAGATTAATAAGTTTGGGCAAAGCAGGTTTGTATTTACGTGTAGAAAATAGTCTTACTGCATATCGCAAACTATATGCGTTAGAATCTGGGAAATATACATTTGAATTAGAAATAGATCCTAAATATATGAGAAAAAAAGTAGAGGTAACAGGTTTACTTTTAGCAAAACAAAATATTACAGATTTTATTAGTGATACTATCAATACTGACCTATATGGAAAAGATTATATATTTCCTGATTTAAATACTGGAGATCCATTAGCTGTTGCATTTACTACTAATGTTGTTGTAAATGACGAAGATAGTTTTAAAAGTGTATCTTCAATTATGAAGGTAGCCAAATCAAAAAAGGAGTATATGGTGGTAGATCCAGATGGAGAAATCATATACGTGTATTTGCCAGAAACTTTATATGAGCAATATATTAGATACCAATCTGTACCAGATATTGCTTTATCAATAGTAATATTACCAGCACTAATACAGGTTTTAAGTTATATGGTGTTAAATCGAGGTAATGATATTGATGAACAAAAATGGTATATGGTAATTGAAAAGAAAATAAGGAGTTTAGATAAGGATATTAATGACTTATTTAACGAAAAAATTTCACCACTAGAGTTAGCACAAATGATCTTAGAAAATCCAGTAGAGAGATCATTTAATGAAATAAAGGGGATTGTTGGAATTGAAGATTAAGGCAAAGACTTGCGATGAAAATTTTTTAGAAGAAATAAAAAGGAATTTTGATACTAAATACATAGATTTATACCGTAACTTTGATAAGAAAGGTATTCAAAAATTATTCGACAACGAGTTGGTATATGATATAGAATATGAATTTGAATATTTAGAATTATTTGATCCGAAATCTTTCAGTGATCTGTTTATAAATAATACAAAAAATACCTATGAAGCATTAAAATTTTTGACACCGGCTCAAGCATCTAGAGAAGAATTTTGGTTTACTATGATTAATACTGTATATTTAGATTATTTATTAGATTATTTGAAGACAGTGTCAAATAGTAAAAATTTTAATGAAAAGATTAAAAATAGTATCTTCTATAATAGTTCAAATATCAGAGCACAAGTAATTCAACGAATATCTCGTTATTGGTGGTTAGGATATAAGACTTATGATGAAAAAAATACTTCAAATCCATATTGGTTGACGGAATACTTCTTTGAATATGACGGATCTAGCAAAATTATTTCATTCTTTTCTAGTAATTTGACTAATAACAAAGATATTGCATTAGGAATAATTGAGGGTATTAAAAATAGAGATGATAAAGTAATAAACAACAGATGGACATATCTTACTATGAATAAATATTTCAATGCGATGGGTGGTGTTAGAATTTTAGATATCATGACCAGGGAAGAAATCAAAGAAGAAACAATGAAACATATTGACTATATAGTAGAAAACCCAGAATTATTATCAGTAGAAGACAGAAAGAGAGTAATAAAGAGCTAGCAGCATGATATAATTTTACTATAAAAAGATACTATTAATTTAGATACATAGTCGGAGGAGAAAGTATGGCTATTACGGAGTATGAAGATAAGATAAAAGATATTGTAGAGAATCTAGACAAAGAAGAATTTATTTTTGAATTCTTGGGTGTTTATAGCAAGATTGCAAAATCTACAATTACTAAATTACGCAAGGGGACTAATAATTTATCTAAGGTGCCTGGTGAATACCATTTAAAAAATAAATTATATTTTAAACAAGTTTCAGGAGATACATTACAAGCTTTTACTGACTTGATTAATAAAATATCTCAACAAAATGTGAATCCAAGATACATTATGGTAACTGATTTTAAAAACTTAATTGCAAGAGATACCAAAACTCAAGAAACAATAGACATTGATTTTAAGAAGTTACCAAGAAACTTTGAATTTTTCTTAGCTTGGAATGGTATTGAAAAAGCTGATTTCGAAAGAGAAAACCCAGCTGATTTAAAGGCTGCTGAGAGATTTGCAAAGTTGTATGATACATTGTTAAAAGACAACGTTTGTATGTTGTTCAGTAAATAGCTGCCCGTTGACGTAAGGGAATTTTCTCAACCATGCAGGTGTATCTTCCGGTCTAATTTTAGTATCTAAAAATTCGAATAATTCTTGAATTCGGCAGTTTAAATCACTGCCGTCTTCTTTTGTCATGCTCTTAATTGTATTAGTAAAAATATCTTTTTCAAACACTCCTGTATCTTCTGCGAATAAACAAAAGAGTAATCGAATTAAAAATAAATTTAGTCCATGTCTAGATATGCGCTCGTTGTCTTTTCAAAAAAGTCAAGAAACCTAATCATAGAAGCGGGAGAGCTAATTGGTTGGGACAAGGTAAATCCAGATATTTTAGGTTCAATGTTACAAGCAGTTGCTAGTGAAGATAAACGTAGTCATTTGGGGATGCACTACACTTCTGTACCTAATATCATGAAAGTAATTAATCCATTATTTTTAGATGATTTACATGAAGAATTTGAAAAAGCAAAAGGTAATGAAACTAAATTAAATAATTTATTAGAACGTATGCGTAAGATGAAATTCATGGATCCAGCATGTGGTTCAGGCAATTTTTTGATTATTACATATAAGGAACTCAGACGCTTGGAAATGGATATCTTTGAGGAATTAGGTAAGATAAACAATAGTACTATGTATGTACCAACTATTGATTTAGGTCAATTTTATGGTATTGAGATTGAAGACTTTGCAGTTGATGTAACTAGACTATCTTTGTATATTGCAGATCACCAAATGAACTTGGAATTAAAACGACGTTATGGTGATTATTTGCGTGAGACTTTGCCTTTACATAAAGTTGGCGATATTAGATGTGGCAATGCTCTAAGACTTGATTGGAATGAAATTTTACCACATGAAAAAGATGATGAAGTGTATTTATTTGGTAATCCACCATATAAAGGGGGAAAATCACAACCTAAAGAATATAAAAAATATACAAAGCCAATTATTGGACATATAAAAGGATGGAAAAATTTAGATTATATAACTTGCTGGTTTATTTTAGGTAGCAGATATATATCAAATAGTAAAGCTAAATTGTCATTTGTATCAACAAACTCTATTTGTCAAGGGGAACAAGTAGCAATGCTTTGGCCGGAAATATACAAAAATAATGTTGAAATAAATTTTGCATATACATCTTTTAAATGGAATAATAACGCTAAAAATAATGCAGGAGTAACGGTAGTAGTTATTGGTTTAAGTAATAGAAAATTTATAAAGCAAAAGAAATTGTTCTATGATAATAAAGTAAGATTAGTTGATAATATAAATCCATATTTAATTAATGGAGAAAATATTATTGTTAATAAGACCTTTAAATCGTTATCTGGGTTGCCATTAATGAGCTTAGGTAATATGCCAAAAGATGGTGGTAACTTAATGCTAACCGAAGAAGAAAGAGACAAACTATTATTGAACTACCCAAATTCAGAAAAATATATTAGAAGAATAACGGGGTCAAAAGAATATATAAATGACATTGCAAGATATTGTATATGGTTAAATGATGACAATTATAAAGAAGCTATGGATATACCGTTAATTAAAAAGAGAATAGAAAAAGTTAAGGACTTTAGACTAAGTAGTACAGCTCAGTCAACTAGAGAAGCAGCTAGTTATGCTTATAAATTTAAGCAAAGAGGACATTATGATAATGTAACTGTATCGAAAGAACAATTTAACACTATTGTAGTTCCAAGGGTATCGTCTGAATCAAGAATTTATGTACCATTTGGATTAAGTAATCAGAATGTTATTATTTCTGATTCTGCTATGGCCATCTATGATGCTCCACTTTGGCTATTGGGATTACTGGAATCACGGATGCATATGGTTTGGTTGGAAAATGTAGGAGGGAAACTAGAAACACGCTATCGCTATTCTTCAGTACTTGTCTACAACACTTTCCCAGTCCCAGAACTTTCTACACGTCGTAAGAATGAAATTGAAGAATTAATTGGAAATATTTTGGATATCCGAGAAGAAGAAGGTGGAACTTTAGCGGAGTTATACGGTTCACCATTAGCTGCTAAGAATCCTAAGCCAATGAATTCAAGATTATTAGAAGCACATAAAGGACTAGATAAAGTTGTCGATAGAGCGTATAAATCAACTGATTTTAAAGATGATAATGAACGTTTGGCTTTGTTATTAAACATGTATAGTGAAATGGTCAATAAAGAAGGGTAAGGAAATATGAGTAATAACATAGAAGTAAATTATCATACAACTGGGAAAAGTACTGTTACTAATAAATTAGGTATGCGTCAGATGCAAGAAAGAGTATATGCAAAGCGAAATTCTAAATATTTATTAGTCAAAGCTCCACCTGCTTCCGGTAAATCACGCGCCTTAATGTTTGTTGCCTTAGATAAACTAGCTAATCAAGGAATTAAGAAAGTAATTGTAGCCGTTCCAGAACGTTCAATTGGAAGTTCATTTAAAAATACAGAATTAGTTAAATATGGCTTTTATGAAGATTGGATAATTAATCCATACTATGATTTAACATCTGCTGGAACTAGTGATAGTAAGGTACAGAGACTAATCAAATTTATGGAAGATACAGAAGCTAAAGTAGCTATTTGTACTCATTCAACTTTGCGAAATGCTTATCAAAAAATTGATAGTGATAAAAAATTCGACAATACTCTAATTGCTATTGATGAATTTCATCATGTATCAGCAGAGGATAATTCTGTTTTGGGTGGAGCGCTAAAAAATATTATGCATAATTCCAATGCACACATTTTAGCAATGACTGGTTCATATTTCAGAGGGGATTCTGCACCAATTTTAACAGAAGAAGATGAGCGTGAATTTGATAAAGTTAATTATTCATACTATGAACAATTAGATGGATACAAGTATTTGAAATCATTTGGAATAGATTATAAATTCTACCAAGGTCGCTATACAGATGCAATTGGAGAAGCGATGGATTTAGATAAGAAAATGATAATCCATATTCCTAATGTTAATTCTGCTGAATCAACTAAAGATAAATATGATGAAGTTGATCATATTTTTGATGCAATTGGTGAAATTGAAAAGAAAGATGAAGAAACAGGTATCTACTTTGTTAGACGGAAAACTGATGGAAAACTTTTGAAGGTAGCGGATTTAGTTAATGAAGATGGTCGTGAAAAGATCCAGGCAACTTTAAGAAAAATCAAAGATGCTGATGATTTAGATATTATTATTGCTCTTGGTATGGCAAAAGAAGGTTTCGACTGGCCATGGGCTGAATATGCCTTAACTATTGGATATCGAGGATCATTGACAGAAATTGTACAAATCATAGGTCGTGTTACTCGTGATAGTGAAAATAAGACACATTCACAATTTGTTAACTTGATTGCGCAACCTGATGCAGACAATGAAGATGTTACTTACGCGGTAAATACGATTATTAAAGCTATTACTGCTTCATTATTGATGGAACAAGTTTTATCACCTGAAATAAAACTAAAATCTAAAGGAAGTAAGATTGATACTACAGATAAAAATAATGATGATGTGGTATTTATTAAAGGTTTAAAAGAACCACCAACTCAAAAGGCTAAGGATATCATTGAAAATGATCTACCTGATTTAAAAGCAGCTATTTTACAAGATAGACAAGTTCAACAAGCTATTGCGACTCAAGAAGATACAGAATATGTAAATAAAGTGCTTATTCCTAAAGTAATTATGCAACAAGAATTAGACTTGGATGATGAGGAACTTGAATCTGTAAGACAACATTTAGTGGCTGATATGGTGGTTAGTCAAAGTCAAAATAAGACTTCTAAAGGAGAAAATGGCGATAATAACAAATTCTTGAGTATGGCAAATAGGTTGGTTGATGTAGAAAAATTGGATATCAATATGATTGATAAGATCAATCCATTTCAGAGAGCTTATGAAATCATGTCTACTAATATCAATAGTAGTACTTTGCGTATCTTGCAAAGAGAAATCGATTCTAAGAAATATGATTTTAGTGAAGATGAGTTAAGGATAATCTATCCTCAGATTTTGAAGTTCATTTCAGAAAATGATGGTAAATTACCAGATAAGGGTTCAGATGATGAAATGGAAAGAAAGTATGCATATGCATTGATTAAGTTAAAAACTATGAAGGAAGAAAAGGAACGTTTAGAAAATGCCTAAAAGTATAGATGAAATTTTAAATGATCCACAGTTAAATGAAATTCTGGATAGATTAGAGACTAATAAAAAGAGTAAAAAGGTATTGGATGTTGATTCTGACATTAAAAAATTCATGGAAATTGTAGAGTGGGTTAAAGAAAATGGATATGAACCAGTAGCTGCTGAGTATGGCAGTAATGAAAGAAAACTTTATAGTCGGTTAAAGGGAATTAGAAAAAGACATAGCGACGATGAGTTAGCTGAGTATGATCCGGAACATCTATTAATAAAAGAAACAATACCTGAATATAAGACGTTAAAAGATAAAATAGATTTAAATAAAAAGTACGACACGCTAGATGATATCTTGAATGATGATTTGGGAATATTTGATGAATTAGAGATAGATAAAGACTTAGAGAATAAGTTACATGATACAAGTAAGCTCAAACGTAAAATAACAGTTTCTACTTCAAATAGAGCTAGACCAAAGAAAATGGCTAACTTTGCTCCTTATGAAAAAATGTTTAAAGAAGTTCAAGCTGATTTAGCTAGTGGGAGAAGAAAGTTAATTAGATTTAAGAACTATGAAATTAAAGAAGATAGATTTTATGTATTACGTGGGCAGTTAATCTATATCGACGCAATTGGCGATACTTTTGATGCTAATAACAACGATCGTTATAAGAAAACAGATGCTAGAGTACATATTATCTATGAAAATGGAACTGAAAGTATGCCTTTACGTAATGGTCTGGCAGCTTCATTGTATGGTAGTAGTAAGAAAAGCGATATTAAAGGTATGATAGTAACTAATCGTTTAGATAGTGAAGGAAAACTGGAAAGTGATGATATTGTAACAGGTTACATTTATGTGTTAAAATCATTGAGTAATAATTCACAAATTTCAAGTATTAAGAATTTATACAAAATAGGTTTTACCACTGGAAGTATTGAGAAGAGAATTGCTAATGCTGAGAATGAATCTACGTATTTGCATGCTCCTGTAAAAGAAGTCATGCAATTTAAGGTTATCAATTTGAAGGCAGAAAGTTTAGAAACTGCAATTCATCATGCTTTGGCTCAATATCAATTAGATGTTGATATTTTAGGCCCTAATGGTAGAAAAATTAAACCTAAAGAATGGTTTGTGGTAGATTTAGATACTATTTCAGAAATAGTTAATGAAATAGTGGCTAAACTCCAAATTGGATAAAATAAAAAAGAAGTAGCTCCTATTCCTTAGTTTTTGAGGAGTAGGAGCTTTTTTGCAGGGGAAGATGATGTATGGTTGTTGTATTAAGCGAAAAAGATAGGGAAAAAATATTTGATACCCTGACTGATGAACAAATGAGAGTTGTCAAAAAATATGTGCTATATGAAGCTAAATCTAGATTATTATCACGTTATTTTTGGAAAGGAATTAATTGGGAGTTAGTACGTTTAGAATATGATCCACTATTTAAGAAAAAGCGAAGCAAGAGAAAATATAATCCTACTCTTTATTGTGATGCATGTCATAATCCTCTTAAATATCAATATGTGGTTAGGTCATTGCAAACAGGATATGAACAAGAACTGGGAGAAACATGTTTCACGCAACGTACAGGAATTCCTACATATATAGCGAGAGAAATATATAAGAGTAGGGATGACATTAATCTTTTTCAGGATGAGATTTTGAGTAAATATCATACAGGAATTCGTTTTCCTAAGAGTATATATAAAAAGAGTCTCTATTTTAATGCAGATGAGTATTGGGGCGATGCTCTTCGTGATAGGATATTGGACTTTAAACGGGCAGATCTACCACTTTTTCATACAGATAGGTTGAAACTTGAAAACTATTTGGATAGCGCAAGGAAAGAGTTTGAACTAGAGAAAAAAGAAAAAAATATTGATCCTATAAAAGTAAAAGGGAAATATCTACCATTAGATCACTATTTAAAAGAGATAGTTTCAAAAAAGAAAGATTTATGGTCGGATGAACGAATAAAAATTAAAGAAGATATTAGAATATTAGATTTTACAGCTAATAATAGCATAAAAAAAGATTTTTCTAGAATTCCAAAATCTAAACAAGATAAGCTAAGAATAAATTATATTGATCCATTCAATCACAAATTAAAAATGTTATATAAAGAGGTTGACGTAGATATTACCGAAATTCTTGAAGAAGCTCGAAGTATAAGTACAATTATTATGAATGAAGTAGATGATTTTGAAGAAAATAACCATAATAAAATAGTTGAATGTAAAAAAATAATTCAAGAAGTTAATAGGTTAACAAGTGATGATAAGATCTATGAAATTGATTTAAATAACGATATAGATAGAGAATTAAGCTTTTTTAAGAACTATCTAGAAGAACTTAAAGTAGAGAAAATTTATCCTTATAAACTAAGAAATAGTTTGGAAAAAGATCAAATACTTTGTAATCATGATGTTATAGATCTCACATTGATAAAAGACAACTTAGGTAAATATACAATTGATTCTCAAGATGAATTTTTGATAGATTACTATTTGAGAAAACGAGGATATTCTCAAAAGTTGGAAGTAGAGAATTTATCTTTAGAAGATTTTGAGAATAAAGCGATTGGAGAACAAAGAGAAATTTTAGTTTATGGGACGTTGAAAGTTGAATTTGCTAAGATAATCTATGAATTTGAACAAGAGATAGCAGAGAGAAAAGAAAAAGTTAATGAGTTAATTGAACAAATAGAGGTTATGGCAAAACAATTTTTTATCAGTAGCAACTATATTCCAAACAAAGACATATATGATCAAAAAGAACTTTTTTACCATGATGAAGATTATTCAAAAATAATTGAAGAATTAACAGAGAAGAAAAAGGAGTTAGAAAACTTTAAAAATGAACTTGCAAAATATCCTATCGAACTGCTGAGTAGTTTACATTTAGTTAGCAGGAGACCAAAATCTTTACCAATATCTGCTTCTAAAATTATAAAAAGCTATAGTAAACAACTCGAAAAATATCAGATAAATTTATCATTGGTAAAAAAGTATGAATTACTAATAAAATACTTTTTCGAAAAATATAAAAAATATCACAGAGGTATAGAAAATTATATATTTTCAGATTTTATGTATATTCCATCTAAAAGTGGCTTTAAGAAATTAGATAAAGAAAGTCAAAAGAATAAATTAACAAATATTAATTTATTAATGACATTAATTAAAGTGATAAGAAAGTATATTTTAAAATATGAAGTCGCAGAGAAAATTAAAATTTTGAATGCTTTAAAACGAGAGACTGAGGGAGAAAATTTTGTAGAATATATACGTCGTAGTGATAAGGAACTAGGTGATATAGAGAAATACTGTGAGGATCTGGACAAAAACATCAATAATAAAAAGTATCTTAGAGATATAAAAAAGTTAGCAGTAGAAATTCCTGAAATACAAAGATCATTTTTTGGAGAAGATGCCGAAGTGATTGATACAGATAAATATCTTGAGGGTGCGGATAGCCTGAAATATAACCCTAGAAAGAAAAGAGCTGCAGAATTAAATAACTTAAAAAAGAAATTAGAGTTGGGCATAAAAAGGACGGATTATGTCTGGAAAAAGCCAGAATATGCTGCTTTGAGTAAAGAGTTAGATAAAATTATTAATAAAGATATATCTATAGAAAACGGTGATGGAGTTGAGATTTTTAAGCAGATCAGAGCTCAATCAGATGAAATAGCATCACTTTTGACTAAAGAGGAGAAGCAATTAGTTGAGTATTTTCTAAGAAAACACAAATTTAAAGATATAAATGGGAAATATGAACAAAATATACATCTTAATATTACAGTAGAAGAATTTAAAAATAGCCAGAATAATAGGAAGAACTTTCTAGAATATATTTTTTTACAACTAAAGCTAGAAAAATACATATATAATTATTTTAAAAAATTTAATAGTAATAATAATTATATTGATGAAATAGAAAGAATTATTTCAATGGATGGCAAATTTTCAAAAGATGAAACAAGATTGAAGAATAGTAGTTATAGCGAATTGGCAACTGTATTAAAAGATAATTTGAATATATTCAGAACTCCTGGAGATCATAGACCACAACGGTACTCTATGATGTTAAGTAGTTATAATAACAAAATATCAAAAATATCATTGTTTGCGAAAAAAGAAGGTAACTATCTAGAGTTTATTAAAGAATCAATTGAAGAGCTATCTTCTATATACAAGAGTAGTAAATACTTTGACTGGGAAAAATCTAAGCAACAAGTTAAGGAATATTTAAGTGATTATAGACCAGAAATAGATAGTAAATGGAAAAAGGAGTTAATTTCTCTACTGTTTGAACTTAATTATAGTTATTTTGGAAATTCATTATTGGACTACAATGAATATAAGAAGAGAAAACAGGAAAGACTGATTAATTCTAATATGTTATTTTTGAAGTTTATTAATAATAAAATAAATCAGATAGCTAGGATATAATATTAGTGATTCTTGGAAATAGTTGATAATAGTGAATAAGTACTGGATATTGTTCAGTACTTTTTCAAAACTTAGATAATTTTTTGAAAGGGAGTTATATACTAGTTTACATAAAAGTTAAGCAATCATTGATATTTTCTTTTGACATTTCAATTCTGCTTTTGCACTAAAATGTAGATTTATAAGTTTTTTAATGATATGATCATATCATTAAATATGAAAGGAGATGTAGTCTGTGCTAGAAGGATTCAAGTCACTTTTTTATAAAACAACTATACATCAATGAATTAAAGTGTTTTTTAAACTGGTAATGGCTTGAAAACAATTGTCACTGGCAATCAAGATATATATTTTGAATTTTGGTAACATATCTTTGATTTGTGAAAGTTAGATATAAGTGGAGTCAATCAGTATAAGTGAATTTAAATGGTGTTAACAAGCAACTATTAGAGATAAATACGATAGTAAAAACATCTAATCTAAGAGATAATTTAACAAACTATATATTAAGAAATATGATGTAGTTATAGAAAAAATAGACAGTTATGCTGAGAAATTTAAGAAAGCTATCGTCTTTTAATAAGGAATTATTAACGGACTTAAATTACAACTGGAAGGAAGATAAAAAATGAGAATATACTCAACTCAACTCAACTCAACTCAACTCAACTCAACTCAACTCAACTCAACTCAACTCAACTCAACTCAACTCAAGCTGATTATGTAAATAGTCAACGTTTATTTGTCAAGAACTTTTTTAATAGTTCACTATCTTTTTCAGGTAGTGGACTATTTTTTGTGTCATCACGAAAGGTGGTGCTATAAGTGGCAAAAGAATTTATTACTGATTATTTAACAGGAAAGAAAGTTATAAAAACACCGGAAGAACCTAATCGTCAAGAAATGCTTCGTGTTTTGCATGAAGATTATGGTTATCCAAAAGAATTAATGGTTGAAGAATTTGGCGTAAAACGAAACCCATCAGACACGAAAAGAAGTGTACCCGTTGATATTGCTATTTTTGAAACAAAAGAAGATTTGAAAAATAATAAACCTAAAATCTTCGTTGAGACAAAAAACCTAATTATACTTTAGGCAAAGAACAGTTAAAAGATTATTTAACTTTTGAAAGAAATGTAGCTTTTGGAATTTGGTATAATGGTTCCAACGAAGATGGGCAAACCATCGCTTTTATAAGAAAATTTTTTAATAATGGCACTCCTTCTTACGAAGAAATAGTAGATATTCCTAAGTATGGTTTTTCAGATATTTCAGAAGAAATCAAGTACGAAGATTTAAGGCCCACTAATAATTTAAAAACAGTCTTTAAAAATTTGAGAGGCTTTTTGGCGGCTAATGCTACTGGTACTACTCGTGATGAGATGATTTTAGAACAGTTGTCAATGATAATAATAACGAAATTATATGATGAAAAGTATGCCGAGTCAGAGTATGTTAAATTTAGAGTTTTAGATAATGATAGTAAAAGAACTGCAGATAATGTTAAAAGTATTTTTTCGGAAGCTAAATCAAGATGGGATGATGTTTTCTTTGAAGAAGATAAGATTACATTTGACGATTCAATTATTATGAATGTGGTTGCACAACTCCAAAACTACTCTCTAATTAATTCTCCGAGAAATGTAATATCAGAAGCTTTTGAAAGTATTATTGCTTATGCTACCAAAGGTTCTCAAGGCCAATTTTTCACACCTGAAAATATTGCACAATTAATGGTTGCTATTGGCTCGCCTAATGAAAGAACTACTGTATTTGATCCAGCTAGTGGTACAGCGGGCTTTTTAACAACATCAATGTTTGAAGTTTGGAGACAAATTGATAAGACATCTATGCGTGATACTGCTAAATACGATAAAGAGCAACAATTTGCTACTAATAATTTATATGGAATTGAAAAAGATTCATTTCTTGCAAAAATATCAAAAGCATTTATGGCTGTTTTAGGTGATGGGAGAGCAGGTATCTTTGTAGAGGACACTTTAAATGAAGATAGTTGGAAACCTGCCACAGTTGCAAAAATTAAAGATAAGAAGTTTGATATAATTTTGACAAACCCACCATTCGGGAAAGATATAAAATTGTCTGCTGATACTCAAGCTAACTATCAATTTAAAAGTATTGAATTAGCCTTTATTGAAAAATCTCTAAAACATTTAAAAAAAGGAGGAGTTTTAGGTATAATTTTACCAGAAACTATTTTTCATGCCCCCAGTATGAAAAAAGTTAGAGAAACCTTTTTTTATAAACATAATATTACACATTTAATTGATTTGCCACATGATACGTTTAGACCATACAATAACGCAAAAACGGATATTATTTTTATACAAAAAGATGTTAAACAACAAGAGGATGTTACACTTATTAAAATAAACGAAATAGGCCATGACCATTTAGGCCATGAAAAATTTATTTTTGACAAAAAACTTTTAAGTTTTACTCAAGAAGTTGCAGATGATATTCCTAATATAATCACATCTTTGCAAAGCGGAGAAAGCAACCCATTAATAAAAAAAGTGAAATTTGAACAAATAAAACAACGAGATTTATTAGTTGCTAGACCATATTATGAAATTGTGAAAAAAGAAAGTAGGGTTTCTTTAGGAGATTTAGTAAGAGAAAAAGTTATAACCTTTTTTGATGGTCATGGCTCACCAGCGGGACATTTAAAGGGATTAGGTAATAATCCTTATATTAGAGTTAAAGATATTGTTAATTTAGAAATTGCACATAACCGATTAGATGATATACCAGATGAAGAATACGATAGGTTATTCTCTGCAAAGAAACAATTACGGGAAAAAGACATAGTTTTTGTCAGACGTGGAAGTTATCGGATTGGGGATGTTGGTATTTTATACGAAAAAGATTTACACTCGATACTAACAAGAGAAATATTGGTTTTACGAGTTAATAAAAATGAATTAGGTATCACTCCCTTTAACTTGTTGGCTATGCTAAATAGTAAATCTGTAAGAAGTCAGTTAAATAACCTGATTTTAATGGATACAACATTACCAAATATTGGTGATAGATGGAAAGATATTAACCTTGACATATCAGATGCTTTAGAGTTGCAAAACTTAGATGAAAAAGTAAAGAATATGTACAAAAAAAGAAGGATGTTTTGGTCTGAATACTCTAGTATTTTTGGTATAAACGGGTAATAATGATAAATCATGAAACTGGGTATTGTTAGTTTTTTCTAGCTTTTTGTTTCACATATCTTCGTGTATTTAAAAGTTTAAAAATAACTACTAAAATTTTATCTGGTTTCACAATGTGTAAAGTTAAGTCAAAGATGGTAACAAAAGATTTTGTTATTGCAAATGACTGGAAACTTACCGATATACGAGAAGATACATTTTGAAATTTAAGGTCTATGTGTCTATGGATAATAATTAAGGAAAGAATATTCCTAAATTAAAATGTGAATGTCTAAAAAAGTATCCGCAAAGAAACTCTGATGATTTTAAATGAGAGATTAATTCTTTTCCAATACCTAAAAAGTTGAAAGAACGAATAATTTTCTTTGAGGCAAATAAAAAAGATATACGAGAAATTAAAGATGCTTTTGAGATTAAAAATAAGCTGGTGATAAAATGAAAAAACTAACCATATCATTATTAGCATTAATAACAATTCTTTACTGTGGAGCTACTACTGTCAGTGCAGCAAGATTTCGCACTTATCGTTATCATACGCCACGCGTGAGAAGAACACTAAGATACCGAATTCGCAAATCAGAGTATTCTTATAACCATAAGATGAGTTCTGATCATAGCAGCTATAGTCATCATGATAATATGTCGAGCTATCATAGTAGCAGCTACTCTAATACAGGATCGACTGCGACATTTACTGGATCGCAGACAAATGATATTTTGAATAATCAGATTTCCAAGAAAAAATATCGCAATGACTACTATCGTCAAAGTATTATTACAAATCCTTGGATCTGGGCGATGTTAATCAACCATCACGCTAGATATCGTCACAATGAAGAATATACTAGGGGCTATAATGCAGGTTTTGAAGCTAGTCAGCAAGATAAAGAAGAGGGGACGACTGAGCATCAAACATTATCTAGCGATGAAAGTGCGCAACATACTAGGTATTATCTTCGTGGATATAAGGAAGGATATCGCGATGGAATGAATAGATAGTTGAGAAAAGGTTAATTTATGTAGTAATGGCTAAGATTTCAAAAATTGAAAAAAATAGGAGAGATTAACATGGAAGATTTAGCAAGTTGTGTAGGTTGTATTTTCTATATTATTTTAGGATTATTTGGTCTAGCTTTATTATTCTTTAGTTTAGTTCAAATGTCGTTGTAAAGCTACCTTGTATAACAAAACAAAATCCGTCCAATGAACAAAAATTCATTGAACGGATTTGTTTTATATTAATCTATTCAGCTTCTCCGGCATGTTCTTGATTGATATCAATATGACGAACCGAGTAGCCGAGATAGAATAGTACACCGATTCCGAGCCAGATAAAGTAACTAATCCAAGCTGGTAGGGTGATGTTTAACATTAAAACAACACACACAATGATTGATAGGATCGGTAGGACATTTCCAAACGGAACTTTAAATGGACGTGGTAAGTCTGGTTGTTGTTTGCGTAATAAAATTACGGCTAAAGAGATTAGACTGAAGACTGCCAGAGAACCAACGTTAGCAATTAAAGCTAAGTTTCTCATGTCCATAAATCCAGCAAGGATAGCTGCTAAAAGTCCATTTAACCATAATGCACGGTTAGGGCTGTGACTCTTTGAATTTAGGTGAGATAGTTGTCGAGGTAAAAATCCTCCACGACTCATCGCCATTGTAATATTAGCACCGGCGTAAACAAAGGCAAGTACCACAGCCATGATACCTAAGATGGCTCCGGCTGATACGATTTGAGCAGTCAAAGTGTGTCCTTTTGCTAATAATACAAATGCCATAGCTTCGGCAACATTAAGATCCTTGTAAGGAACCACCCCTGTCATTACTAGACTAACTGCTACATACAAGGCAGTTGAAACTACAAGTGAAATGATAATAGCACGAGGCAAGTTGCGTTGAACATTCTTAGCATCTTCGGCTGAAGTAGCTAGGGCATCAAAACCAAGAAAGGTGAAGAAAACGGTTGATGCTCCAACCATGATCCCACGACCACCGTATGGGAAGAAAGGATGCCAGTGAGCAGGGCGTATATGTTTAACACTAACAATGATGAACAAGAAAATCACAGTTAGTTTGATAATAACTAAGATGTTATTAAGTAATTTACTCTCACTAGTTCCCTTCGTTAATACAAGGGTGATAAATAAAATCATGATGATCGCAGGTAGATTCATAATTCCTCCTGCAGATGGTGCAGCTAGGAAAATCTTAGGTAAATGTACTCCAAATTCAGCTAAGAATGAGTGAACATAACCTGTCCATCCATTTGCAACTGTAGCGGTTGTAGTAATGTAAACTCCTAATAGAGTCCAACCAGCAAAGAAGGCCATAACCTGTCCAATCGTAACCCAAGCGTAAATATAGGCACTTCCGGAATTAGGGATAGTGGTTGAAAGTTCAGAATAACAAAGTCCAATCAAGCCACTAGCGATTGCGGCTACTAGAAAAGAGAAGATAACCGCTGGACTGGCAGTAGTTGCGGCTACAATACCAGTTAAAACTAAGATCCCAGTTCCAATCATCGCACCGATTCCCAGAATGGAAAGATCAAAAAGACCTAAAGAACGCTCGTCTTCCGACTTAATGCTGGCGTTTTTCAATACTTTGTTAACGTCAATTTTATTTTTCATAGTTTAGGCCGCCTCCTTTCCGGGCTAAAGGAGCAGGGCTTAACCTTTATAGGGTGTGAATGGTAGGTCTAAACTATCTGCAACAGCCTTGGAAGTAAGGTCTCCTTGGTGTGTATTAATTCCTGTAAGGATTGTGTTGTTTTCAGCAGCTGCTTTATCAATACCTTTATTAGCAATTTCAATTGCATAATGTACTGTTGCGCTGGAAAGTGCTTCTGTCGCTGTCTTTGGAACAGCACCAGGCATGTTAGCAACTGTGTAATGAATAACATCATGTGTTACATAGATTGGATCTTCGTGAGTTGTTGCTCTTACTGTTGTTTCGAAGATACCACCTTGGTCGATAGGAATATCAACGATAACAGAACCAGGTTTCATGTTCTTAACCATTTCTTCTGTAACTAATTTTGGTGCCTTAGCTCCTGGAATTAGAACAGCACCAACTACTAAGTCAGCTTCTTCAACAGCTTTCTTGATGTTAGCAGTATTGGACATTAAAGTTTGAATCTTTCCATCGAAAATGTTGTCGATTTCAGCTAAGCGTTGAGCATTAATATCAAGAATTGTAACTTGTGCGCCCATACCAACAGCGATCTTAGCAGCGTTGAAACCTACAGTACCACCACCGATAATAGCAACTTTACCGCGATGTACACCGGAAACACCACTCAAAAGAATACCTTTGCCACCATGTGCTTGTTCTAAGAAATGAGATCCAACTTGGATTGACATACGGCCAGCGATTTCACTCATAGGGAAGAGAAGTGGAAGCCCGCCGCCTCTACCAACCATTGTTTCGTATGCTACCCCTGTAACCTTCTTTTCGATTAAGGCTTCTGTTAATGGTTTATCTGCGGCCAAGTGAAGATAAGTATAGATGATTTGGCCTGGTTTGAAGTATTGGTATTCATTTTCCAAAGGTTCTTTAACTTTGATGACCATTTCTGTGTCCCATGCTTCTTCTGCTGAACCCATCTTTGCACCAGCAGTGATGTATTCTTCATCTGGGAAACCGGAGCCAACCCCAGCTCCTTTTTCGACAATTACTGAATGGCCTGCATGAACTAAGCTTGCTACAGCACTTGGAGTAGCACCAACACGTTCTTCTTGCTTCTTGATTTCTTTAGGTACACCGATTAACATAATAGGATACTCCTTTCCAAATAATGAATAAATATTCAAATAATCTCTCGTTTTTTGTTGATAGCGCTTTCAACCTAATGCAAGAATAACACTTAAAAAGATAAATAGCAACCCTAAAATTCAAAGTTTGTGAAATCTAATTTGCCTTTAATTAGCGTGTTTTGGGAGTTTTTTCACAAAGTTGATTTTATCCTGTTATTTATAAATCAACATTAGAGTGATTATTAGAGAATAAGAAAATATACATTAAATGTATAATTAGTTTGCGGTTAGATTTAGCTAAGTAAATAAATTTAAAATATATTGGACGGGATATTTAAAGGAATTTAAAAAAGATAGAATATTAAATTATTAAAAAAATAGATAAATAAAGAAACCTTGATTTAATAATCTCATTATTTTTTAAGGCTGAGTAGAGGAAAATGTAGATGCTGGTCACTTTTTGCTTATCTAAAAAATAAAATAGCACCTTATTTTTACCACAATATACAATATAGGTAAAGATAAGATGCCTTTTTACTAATATTTTAAATAGTTTCACCATTAATTTTAAAAGTTATTTCAGGAAATTCCTTATCTGCATCTTTACCTTCTAAAAATTCTAGTGCTTCACGTCTAATTTTACTTAAATTAACACCCTGAGCTTTAGCAGCAAAGACACAACCACAGTAGCATTGGCGATAAACATCGTATTCATGACACATTTCAACTGAACGTTGATAACCACCATTTTTCTTGAAATCACTAGGAAGATAGTGGGTAGTATATAAACTTTGAACCTCTAGGCCTACTTGATTAATGACTTGAGAGTTTTTATGCGGACTAATTGTTAGTGCACTTCCAAAGTAGTCAAAGTCTAATTCTACAGCTTTTTGTGCCACTTTATCTAGTCGATAATCGTAACAAACACGACAACGTGCACCACCTTCGACTTCTTTTTCAAGTCCACGAACTTTTTCAAAATATTCTTGTGGTTCATAAGGGGCAGATATGAACCTAACATTATTTCCAGTGTTTTCATTGAAATCATGAATAAATTTTTGTTGAACATATTTTCTACGTTGATATTCAGCACGTGGATGAATATTTGAATTAGCATAGTAAACAGTGACATCAGCAAATTTTGTTAGGTATTCAAGCGTGTATGTACTACATGGTGCACAACAACTATGTAAAAGAATACGTGGGCGAGTGTCAGCTTCTTCCCATTTCTTAACCATCTTTTGCATAACTTTGTCGTAATTAATCTTTTGATTTTTATTCATCTTAGCAAGAATTTCTTCTACATCTATCATTTGACTCATCTCGATTCTATAACGAACTCAAATACTATAATACCATTAAAATCGCAGATTGAACTAATTTTCTTGATGTAAATTAGCATAATATTTATCAATGTAAGCTTTATAACTAACAGCCATAATAATATTGTGTAGCATACGCTGATATTCGGTATGCTCATTGCCTATTTCATCTAAGTCAGTTTTCAAACCAAAGACATACGGAAGAATATTTTCTAATTCTTCTACAAAATAATTATAGGCAACTTTAGTTGAATATGTTCGTCTTTGTAGTTCGATTGCTGCTTTTAAATCGCTAAGTTGCATTACATTTTTAGCAACAGCAATAAAAAATAATTCAGCAATTTGATCAGCTGCATAACGCTTTTTAACAGGTCGGCGAATTATCTTATGTTTAACATAATTACTAATCATCGAACTAGTTAGCTTTACATCGCCCAAAATTTCAAGCCTTTCGCTGATGTATGCAGTAGTTTGGTCTAAATACAATTCAACTTCAGGTAAATCGTCATATCGTGGTAGTTTAAAATTTTGGATACTTTGGCTTATTTTAAATTCTCTATTCATAAATTGATACCTCGCTAGCCTAAGTATATAGGTAAAGTAACATTTTATCAATGTAAAACTTATTATAAGTTTTTTAAAAACCGTTGACAATGTTTTTTATATTTTATAAGCTTAATGAAAATTCTATAAATAAGGAATGGTTGGAATTATGAAGAAAATAATTACAGATTCAGCAGCAAATTTAAATGTAACTGCATTAAATGGTATTGAACATCAAAGTGTAGGTTTAACTTTAATTTGTGGGGAGAAAGTATTTTTAGATGGTGCTGATTTTGATCAAGCTGAATTCGATAAGTTTATCGAAAACAGTTCAACAGAAATAAAATCTTCTTGTCCTAGTGTTGAAAGTTACTTGGCAGCAATAGGGGATGCTGATGAAGTATATATTTTTACAATTTCAAGTGCGCTTTCGGGTTCGTATAATACTGCACAAACAGCTAAAAAAATGATTTTAGAGGAAGATCCAAATAGAAAAATACACGTTTTTGATACAAAAGCAGCAGGTCCAGCAGAACGTATGGCAGCTGTTAAAGCTAGTGAATTATTGAATGAAGGGATAGACTTTTCTGAAGTAGTAACACAAGTTCAAGCTTATATTGACCATTTGAAGATCTTTTTTAGCTTACAGTCATTAACGAATTTAGCAAATAATGGTCGAATAAATAAAACTGTTGCGAAACTTGCAGGAGTCTTAAAAATTAATGTGCTAGGTTGGGCGGACGAAGAAGGAAAGATTGAACAATTAGGAAAAGCACGTGGAGCTAAACGTGCATATCAATCTTTGGTAGATACATTAGTTAAGCATAATTTTAATAGTAAAAAAGTGGTAATTGATCACGCAAACAATGAAAAAGGTGCATTAGCTTTGAAGGACTTAATTCAAGCAAAGTATCCTAATTGTCAGATAGAAATTGGAATTTGTACGGCACTATGTAGCTTTTACGCAGAAAAAGGGGGTTTAATGGTTGGCTGTACTGTGAATGATGGTTAAAAATAAAATTTATTAATAAGAATTCCTCATCCTTTTGGGTGGGGATTTTTATTTGGAAAACTCTGTAAAATAAAGCTTTTCTATAATATTATAAAAGAGATACATAAGAGTAATGCTACATTAACTTTGGATACAATTCTAAATAATAAAGCTATTTATAGGAGAAAATAAAATGATAAGAGAATTTCAGATATCAGACACCCAGCTAGTTATGCAGTTATGGCTTGCAGGAAATGAAGATGCTCATTCTTTTGTTGCTAAAGAGTATTGGCAAGCTAATTTTGAAGAAGTGGAAAAACAATTATTGAAAGCTGATATTTTTGTTTATGATTTAAATGGAGAAATAAAGGGATTTATTGGACTAATGGATGAATATATTGCAGGGATTTTTGTTGATAAAGCGTATCGTTCTCAAGGGATTGGTAGGCAACTTTTGGAATATGTAAAACAATTGCACAGTACATTGTCATTAAATGTGTATCAAAAGAATGAACGTGCATTAAGATTTTATCGTGAAAATGGGTTTACTATTGTTTCTAAGCAGAATGATGAACATACAGGGGAAATTGAATTTACGATGATTTGGAATAAAAATAAAGTCGAATAAATTCTATTTTTTAGCGAGAAAATTTTTGAATTGCGTATACTATTATTAGCACTGAAAAACGGGGGATAAATTATGAGTACAGTAAATATGAAAAAATTAAAGAATTTAACTCAATATAATTTTACTGCAACTTTTATTAAAGCAGATGTAACTGTTCGTGAAAGAAAATCAAGTAGCTTAGAATACATATATCCAACTGTATTGTTAAAGAATGTATGTTTAGCGGATACTGGAGAATTAATCGCTAAGTATTATTGGTTGGGATATGGAAAAAGTCTAGCTAAACTTGGAAGGTTAACATCAGGTACGCAATTAAAATTTGAAGCAAGGCCAGACATTAATGTTTTAGGAAATAAGAATAATGGAGATATTGCATCTTTAATTGCATGGCCAAAAAACTTTCGAAGGTTAGATAAAGCCTATCAATATCAAGCTATTCCGGAAGATAGTCATCAATTAGCGGGATGTATATTATCTGGTAAACAACAAGAATATAATGAATCTGAACAATGGTATCTGGATCAATATAAGTTATGGCGAGAAGAAAATGGAGATGAATTAGATACTATTGTGGAAGATATACCAGCAATAGATAGTTATCAAGATATAAAAGTGGAAGATGTTTTAGATGATAAATTAGAAAAGTATGCTGCCATAAGATCAGAAGAATTATCAGATAGTGAAAACAGAAAATACGTAATAATTGACAGAGAGACAAAGAAAATTCTGGATGATAATAATAGTTTGGGATATCTAAAAGTTAAAGATGCTTATGAAAGTTATGAACATCGCCTAATCAATGCTAAAGAACGTTATCGAAAACGTCGTGCATTAAGCTGGTTATTGAATCATGCTGATTTTGATAAAAAATTATTGGAAACTTATGTTGAAATAACTGATAAAGGCCAATGGGAAGGTTATATCAGTTTCGACAAAAAATTAGTTGAAGATTTGTTGTTACAAGGAAATCATACTCATTTAGAATTTACTTCTAAAGATTTGCTTGAAGTTTGGTATAAAGGATAAAAGAAAGAGACACAAGAAGACCCTAACTCAATTGCGAGTTAGGGTCTTTTAATCATCTGTTAATAATTATTTGTTAACAGCATCTTTCAAGCCTTTACCTGGTTTGAATGCAGGAACTTTAGATGCTGGAATTTCGATTTCCTTACCTGTTTGTGGGTTACGACCCTTACGAGCTGCACGTTCACGTACTTCGAAGTTACCAAAGCCGATGATTTGTACTTTCTTCCCATCTACTAAAGCTTCTTTAACTGTTTCTGTGAATGCTGAAACAGCTGCTTCTGCTTCTTTCTTAGTTGTACCCATCTTTTCTGCGATAGCTTCTACTAATTCGTTCTTGTTCATTAATAATCACTCCCAATAAATATAGGTATTAGGGCTATAAAACCTTAATCTTCTGCAATTGTACTATATTCAAATGTGTTTTTGCAAGGGCTTTATAAAAAAATTACAAGAATCTAGAAATTAAAAAGTAAAAATTAAGTAAATTTTATCAATTATCTTTTATATAGGGCTTTTTATCACATTAATATGAATAAATTATGAAGTTAAATTTTATTTATAATGAACAAACGATTAAAGAATAATTGTTTATTAATTAAAAATATGTTAATATAAAAAATAACTTTTAGAAGAAGGAGATGAAGTGCATGGAAAAGTTGCTAGGTGAAAAACGCCGCTACAAGCTTTATAAAGCTAAATCTAAGTGGGTGGTGTCAGCGATTATTACTATTTCTGGAGTTACATTTTTAGTAACAAGTCCAGTTTCTAACGCTCAAGCCGATACCGTTAATGGTAGTGAAAGTGTAAAAACGGAATCTACTCAGGCATCAAGTTCGAGTGTGCAGAATAATGCGACAGCTCAAACAACTGTTACAACCAATAGTAATAGTTCTAACAATGTTTCTAATGTTCAAACTGATACCGTAAAAGAAACAGCAACAAGTAATGTTGACTCAGTAGCTAGTCAAAATCAAGCTACAACAGCTCAACAGGCTAAAACTACTGCTGATACTGCTGACCAGACAGTGCCACCAACAACCTATAAAGACCATGTCAAAGGAAATGTTCAAACTGCATGGGATAATGGCTATAAAGGGCAAGGTATGGTGGTTGCTGTTATTGATTCTGGTGCTGATACAAACCATAAAGATTTCTCTAAAGCTCCTGAATCTCCAGCAGTCTCTAAGAAAGATGCTGATAAAAAGATCAATGAGCTAGGCTATGGAAAATATGCTTCAGAGAAATTCCCATTCGTATATAATTATGCGAGTCGTGACAACAACTGGGTTAAAGATGATGGTCCAGGTGCATCAGAACACGGTCAACACGTTGCTGGTATCATTGGTGCTGATGGCCAACCAAATGGCAATGAACGCTATGCAGTAGGGGTAGCACCTGAAACACAGTTAATGATGATGCGAGTATTTAATGATCAATTTGCTGATGAAAATACTGATGATATTGCTCAAGCAATTTATGACGCAGTTAAATTAGGTGCTAATGTAATTCAAATGTCCTTAGGTCAAGGCGTCGCAGCTGCTAATTTGAATGATGTAGAGCAAAAAGCGGTTGAATATGCAACTCAACATGGTGTATTCGTCTCCATTTCAGCTTCTAACAATGGTAATTCGGCAAGTGTTATTGGTGAAGAAGTTCCTTATGAACCAGGTGGAGCAGACGGAAACTTTGAACCATTCTCTAGTAGTACGGTAGCTAATCCAGGTGCATCGCGCAATGCAATGACAGTTGCAGCTGAAAACTCGGTTGTAGGTGCTGGTGATGACATGGCAGACTTCTCTTCTTGGGGTCCTTTACAAGATTTCACTTTGAAACCAGATGTATCAGCTCCTGGGGTTAGTGTAACTTCAACAGGGAACGATAATCGTTACAATACTATGAGTGGAACTTCTATGGCTGGTCCATTTAATGCTGGGGTTGCAGCTTTAGTAATGCAAAGATTAAAAGCTACTACTAACTTAAGTGGAGCAGATTTAGTTCAAGCTACTAAAGCTTTAATCATGAATACAGCTAAACCAATGACGCAACAAGGATATGACACTCCAGTTTCTCCTAGACGTCAAGGTGCTGGTGAAATTGATGCAGGTGCTGCAACAGAATCTCCAGTATATGTTGTGGCAGCAGACGGCACAAGTTCTGTATCTTTGAGAAAAGTTGGAGATTCAACTCGATTTGCACTAACATTTAAGAACTTATCCGATAAAGATCAAACATATACTTTTGATGATTTTGGTGGTGGATTAACTGAAGTGCGCGATGCTGATACAGGAACTTTCCACGATGTTTATCTAGCAGGAGCACATGTCTATGGAGATAAGACAGTAACCGTTAAAGCTGGACAAAGTGCAACTTATAATTTCACATTATCTTTAACAGGTTTGAAAGAAAATCAATTAGTTGAAGGTTGGTTGAGATTTGTAGGAAATGATGGTCAAAATCAACTAGTAGTTCCATATCTTGCATATTATGGTGATATGACAAGTGAAGATGTATTTGACAAAGCTGCTAATCAAGAAGGTACAGTCTATGGTGGTAACTACTTTGTTAATGAAGACAACTATCCAAGAGGGGTAGCTGATGAAGATTCCCTAAAGGCTTTAGTAAATCTTGAAGGTAATTATAATTGGCAACAAGTTGCTAAATTATACCAAGATGGAAAAGTTGCATTCTCACCAAATGCTGATGGTAAGAGTGACTTATTAAAACCATATGCCTTTGTTAAACAAAATCTAAAGGATCTTAAAGTTGAAGTATTAGATAAGAGTGGAAAAGTTGTTCGTGTAGTTGCAGATGAACAAGGTCTGGATAAGTCTTACTATGAAAGTGGAGTTAATAAGGATGTAACTTTATCAGTTTCAATGCGTAATAATCCAAATACTTTAGCTTGGGATGGAAAAGTATACGATGATAAGACCGGTGAAATGGTAAATGCAGCAGATGGTGAATATACATATCGTTATGTTGCTACTTTGTATAATGATGGTGCAAATAAGGTTCAAACAGCTGATTATCCAGTAGTTATCGACACAACAGCTCCAGTATTATCAAATGTTAAGTATGATGCTACGACACATACTTTAAGCTTTGATTATAAAGATACAGGATCTGGCTTTACAGATTATTCTTATGCAGTAGTTAAAGTCAATGATAAGACATTTGGCTATAAGTTAAATGATGGCAAGAATTCGAAATTCTTAAATGCAGCTAAAACATCAGGAACATTTAAAGCCGTATTAGATAGTGATACTTTAGCAGCACTAACTGCAGCAAAGAATGCTTTATCAGTTGCAGTTAGCGATGTAGCTGATAATACTTCAACAGTAACCTTACTGGTAAATGGAAACAATGATGCAACAACTAGAGTATCTGTTTGGAATGCAACTAACGGATTAGAACTCGATCAAAGTTCTCCAGATTATCAAGCAACAACTTCAACTTATAACTTACGTGGGAATGCAACATCTGATTTCTATTACAATGGTGCATTAGTTCAAGTTGATAACAGTGGTAATTTTGTTGTTCCTGTAAGTACAAGTGATACTGCGGTTGTCTTCACATCAGATGCAGCTGGTAAGAATGTAGTATATAAATTGAATACAGCAACTCCAAAGGCTGTTTTTGCATGGCAAGTAAATAATACTGTTAAGGAAAACTTTGGTATTGTTTTAGATACAGTCGTAAGCAACAACAGGGATGATGTAGTCGTACAAGCAGAGGTTACTAAGGGGGATAATGTTGAAGCTTATGCACGTGACTACTTCACAGGTGCAGTATATAAAGCAGATGTAAAAGATGGATTAGCAACTTTCCATGTGAAAGTAACTAATAATAGTGGTAGAACTGTATTGTTAGGATGGACAGAAGTTGTGGGACCAACATTTAATGATGTCCAACAAACATCTGCAAATGGTGTATATTTAGGAGTTGACGCATATGCAGGAAATCCGGCACCAGCACCAGCCTTTACAAATGCTGATCAATTAGGAACAAATGTTGTTCAAGAAAAAGCTGATTCTGCTACGATTGGTAATCCAGGAGATTTGCCAGGACACAGTCTAAAAGATCTAACAACACGTGCAGATGCTAACCCAGATATCCACTTTGACTACTTAAAAGATAATGATTACAACTGGGTAGGAGCACAAGCTGTTAAAGATGGTGTATATAATCCATCAACACAAGTATTTACTTTAACAGGTAAGGTTGATCCAAATGTTAAATCATTGGTGGTATTAGGAGATAGTTACAATGAAGATGATCCTGTAAATAAGGTTAACTTAAATAGTGATGGAACATTTAGTTTCCAATTCCATACAGCACCAACTTCACAAAGACCTGTTGCTTACATCTATACAAAAGATGATGGTTCAACAACTAGAGGTACAATGGAGTTAATCTTAGATACAGTTCTTCCAACACTTAGCTTAAATAATGTGGCTAATTTACAATTAGATAGTAATGGTGATTACCAAGTCTACACTAATAATAAAGACTTTAGTGTATCTGGTGAAGCTACTGATAATTTGGATGGATATCGTTTCTTCTTCAATGGAGATAATGATTATCGTGAATTCCACAATTCTGGTGTGAACTTTGTTACTGAAGCACATCAAGATGGAAGCACAGTAACTAATCCATATCCAGCATATAAGTTTAGCAAGACATTTAATTTAGCTGATGCAACTGGGGAAACAACACATGTATATACATTGAGTGTAGTTGACTTGACAGGTAATACTGTAACTAGGAAGTTCTATGTTCACTATCAACCAGCTAGTGATACAGTTAAGACTGTAACAACTGATAAAGATGGTGCAACCAAAGTTCTAGTAGATTACAATAACAATACACTACAAGTAAAAGATAATACTGGTAACTGGGTAAATGCTACTGCTGGAGTTGAAGCTGCTAAGAATTATCGAGTAGTTAATGAATATGGTAATGTGGTATTGTTACTAAATGTTCTTGCAGATAAAGAACAAGGCAATAATAAAGTACAAGTTAATGAAGTTACAAATAATAAAGTAGAACAAACAGTAGTAACTAAGACTGTTTCAAATAAATCTGTAGCTAAAGTGGGCAAAAAAGCTGCAGAACCAGTAAAAGTATTACCACAAACTGGTGAAAATAACAGTAAATCTACTTCTGTTCTAGGTGCAGTCTTAGTCTCAATCGCAGGATTCTTAGGTGCATTAGGCTTAAGACGTGTTAAAAAAGATTAATAAGTAATAATAAAGTGTCATTTGAGATATGAGTGAATCTCAATGGCACTTTTTTGGTTTGAGTTGAAATAATAGTTAATTGATATAAAAAGTGATATCATGATGATATCAAGAAAGAAGGTGGCGGAATGACACAAGATGAGAAAATGACTTCGTTTTTGTTTAGGTTATCAAAAGATTTGAAACAAAAATTAGAAAAAAGAGCACAGCTTGAAAATAAAAGTGTCAATGCAACTTTGCAAGAAATTGTATCGGTAACTTTAAAAGATCCACCTAAGCAAGTAGAACAGGGTTCACTTGAGCAAAGAAATTTTTTAGGTCACAAAGTAGCTGGTAAAGAAATTGATCAAATCAATGGATTAGTTAGTATTAAAGGTATTTATTATCGGTATTTGATTGAAGGAAATCAATTAGTAAATGAAAATATTGACTACATCGTAATTGAAGCAGTAGGCAATATAATAACTTTAAGACCGCTTACAACATAGAGAAGAGGTAATATCATGTTAGGAATAAAAATTGTTCGACAAAATTGTCAAGGGTTAGTAGAAACGTTAGGAAAATATAGCCGAAGTGTTGAAGCTGGGTTACACTTTTATATTCCTTTTATTCAACGAATTCAATCAGTAGAATTAGCAATGCATCCATTAAGACTAGAAAAATATTCAGTAATAACTCAAGACAATGCGGAGATTGAAGCTAGTGTAACTTTAAATTATCATGTGACAGATGCAAAAAAGTATACTTATGAAAATACTGATTCAGTTGAGTCAATGGCACAATTAGTTAGAGGGCATTTACGTGATATCATTGGTCGAATGGATTTGAATGCAGCGTTAGGATCTACTTCAAAGATTAATGCTGAATTAGCTAGTGCAATTGGTGATTTGACCAATATCTATGGTATTAATGTGGATCGTGTTAATATTGATGAATTGACTCCTTCTGTTGAAATACAAAAAGCAATGGATAAACAATTGACAGCTGATAGGGAAAGAGTAGCAGTAATTGCGAAAGCTGAGGGTGAGGCTAGAAACATTAAATTAACAACAGATGCAAAGAATCAAGCATTAGTTGAGACTGCTCAAGCTGAAGCAGAAGCTACAAAAAAACGTGCAGATGCTGAAAGTTACCGAATTAAAAAAATTCAGGAGGCACTGGAGTCAGTATCAGATAATTACTTTAAAGATCAGAGTATTGTAGCATTTACTAAGCTAGCTCAATCAGATACTAATTTAGTAGTTATGTCAAAAGAAGAAATTTCTGATTTAGGTAATATTCCTGTGATTGAAAAAATGTTAGAAATGAAAAAATAGTATAATTCACCATGGTATAGATGAGATTGGATTAGTTCCAGTTAAGCTAAACTTAAATTTCTAATTTAGGAGGCTTACGAACA
>ERZ791834.26-NODE-26-length-125754-cov-15.3239_pt1 | contig 125754 bp, 106 predicted proteins | sample MGYA00510293_ERZ791834 | MGnify/ENA primary metagenome ERZ791834 (study PRJEB30046, sample SAMN00715253) | human gut metagenome | study: EMG produced TPA metagenomics assembly of the A metagenome-wide association study of gut microbiota in type 2...
AGCATTCCACAGGATTCAATTCCCATCATGGCTCTCGGTGGCAGGTTAGTGATCGCAATTAAGGTCTTTCCAACCAGCTCTTCCGGCTCGTAATAAGCGTGAATACCGCTTAAAATCGTACGATCTGTGCCTGTTCCATCATCCAGAGTGAACTGTAACAGCTTCTTGGATTTCTTAACAGCTTCACACGCTTTAACCTTTACAGCTCTGAAATCTGACTTGCTGAAAGTATCGAAATCAACAAATTCCTCAAATAAAGGCTCTACCTTTACCTTGGAGAAGTCGACAACTTCTTCCTTCTCAGGTGCTGCTGTGGAAGTGCTGTTTTCTGACTTCGCAGACTTCTTGTCAGCGTCCAGGGACTTCATTGTCGGGAATAATAATACGTCTCTGATCGCTGTAGAATTTGTTAATAACATTACCATTCTGTCGATACCGAATCCGATACCACCTGTAGGTGGCATACCGATCTCTAATGCATTTAAGAAGTCTTCATCTGTTGTGTTGGCTTCTTCGTCACCCTGTGCAAGAAGTTCTTCCTGTGCTTTGAAACGTTCTCTCTGATCGATCGGATCATTTAACTCAGAGTATGCATTTGCCATCTCCCATCCATTCATAAAGAACTCAAAACGTTCTACATAATCTGGATCTTCTGGTTTTCTCTTTGTTAATGGAGAGATTTCTACTGGGTGATCCATAACGAATGTTGGCTGGATCAGTTTGTCTTCTACGAATTCTTCGAAGAATAAGTTTAAGATATCTCCACGTTTGTGGCGTTCTTCGTATTCTACATGGTGTTCTTCGGCAGCTGCTCTTGCTTCTTCTAAAGTCTTGATCTCTTTAAAGTCTACTCCAGAGTATTTCTTAACTGCATCTACCATTGTAATTCTCTCAAATGGTTTTCCAAGATCGATCTCGAAATCTTTATACTGGATCTTTGTTCCACCGCATACTTCTTCTGCAAGGTAACGATATAAGTTCTCTGTCAGATCCATCATTCCGTGATAGTCTGTGTATGCCTGATATAATTCCATTAATGTAAACTCTGGGTTATGACGTGTGTCAACACCTTCGTTACGGAATACACGTCCGATCTCGTAAACTTTCTCAAGTCCACCAACGATCAGTCTCTTTAAGTATAACTCTAGGGAAATACGTAATTTTACATCTTCACTTAATGCATTGTAGTGTGTTTCAAATGGTCTTGCTGATGCTCCACCTGCATTAGATACTAACATCGGAGTTTCTACTTCCATGAATCCCTGTCCATCTAGATAAGAACGGATCTTACTGATGATTTTAGAACGTTTGATGAATACTTCTTTGGATTCTTCATTCATGATCAGGTCAACATATCTCTGACGATATCTTGTATCTGTATCTGTTAATCCGTGGAATTTCTCTGGAAGTGGTTTTAAACTCTTAGATAATAAAATCACTTCTTCTGCATGGATAGATTTCTCTCCTGTCTTTGTAGCAAAGACTTTACCTTTGATACCTACGATATCTCCGATATCCATCTTCTTGAAATCCTGATAAGATTCTACACCGATCTCATCTCTTGCTACATAGGCCTGAATTCCACCCTGAAGGTCCTGTACGTTACAGAAAGATGCTTTACCCATCACACGTTTGAACATTAAACGTCCTGCAACTGCTACTTCTTTTCCTTCTAATTCTTCAAAATTATCTTTGATTTCTTTTGAATGATGTGTTACATCATATTTCATGATCTCGAACGGATTCTTCCCAGCTGCCTGTAAGTCAGCCAGTTTCTGTCTTCTTACTTTGATCAGTTCGTTTGTATCTTTATTCTGCTGTGCCACTTTTCTTACTTCCTCTTACTTTCTCTGTACATCAATGACTCTGAAGTCGTTTACCTGATTGATTCCTTCTACGGATACGACATCTCCGATCTTCTTTCCAAGTAAAGCTCTACCGATCGGTGCTTCATTGGAAATCTTGTTCTGAAGGATATCTGCTTCTGTAGAACCTACGATATGGTATGTTACTTCTTTTCCAAGAGTGATGTCTTCTAATAATACGTGACATCCAAGGCTGATGACACCTTTTTCAAACTTCTCATCGATAACAACGGCGTTCTTTAAGATCTTTTCGATCTCTTCGATACGTGCTTCCATATCACGCTGTTCATCTTTGGCTGCATCATATTCCGCGTTCTCTGATAAGTCACCCTGTTCTCTTGCTTCTTTGATCTTCTGTGCGATCTCTTTACGTCTTACGACTTTTAATTCTTGTAATTCATCTTCTAATGCTTTTAAACCGTCTGGGGTTAATATATTCTTCTTTGCCTCTGCCATAACACTATTCCTTTCGTTCTAAATGTTAACTGATTAATTATATCTTACCTAAGTTTCTTTTGTCAATTCCTAATCCCTGCCATTCGTGGCTTTGAGATAATTTTGCAGTAATTCTTCTAAGTCTTCGTATGTCTCTGTATGATTTACCTTCTCGCGAAGTTTTGCTGCCCCTGGAAAACCGAATGTATACCATGCGACATGTTTCCGCATCTCACGGACTCCGATGTATTCTCCTTTAAAATCGATCATCATCTGTCCATGTCTCAACATCATGGTAACAACTTCTTCTAAGGATGGTCTTGGCATTTCTTCTCCTGTCTCAAAGAAATGTAAGATCTCTTTGAAAATCCATGGATTCCCTTTGGCTCTTCTTCCGATCATAAATCCGTCACATCCTGTCTCTTCCTGCATTCGTAATACATCTTTTGCACATGTGATATCACCATTTCCAATTACCGGAATATCAACAGCTTCTTTTACCTTGCGAATGATCGACCAGTCTGCTGTTCCTGAATAGTACTGTTCTCTTGTTCTTCCATGAACTGCGATCGCTGCTGCTCCATTCTCCTGTGCAACCTGTGCCATCTCTGGTGCATTGATCAATTCATCGTTAAATCCCTTTCGGATCTTAACTGTAACCGGAATATCCACAGCATCTACAACTGCTTTGATCACTTTCCCTGCTAATTCCGGATTCTTCATCAATGCGGATCCATCACCGTTATTCACGATCTTTGGAACCGGACATCCCATGTTGATATCGATCATCTGAAACCGCCCATCATTGACTTTCGCTGCCATCTGACCCATGATCTCTGGATCGGATCCAAAAATCTGGATCGCTACTGGAATTTCCTTCGGATCTGTTGCCATCAATGGCTCAGATTTACGGTTCCCATAGTATAATCCTTTGGCACTTACCATCTCAGTGCACATCATTCCAGCACCCTGTTCTTTACATAACAAACGATATGGTAGATCTGTAACTCCTGCCATCGGTGCAAGTGCTAACGGGTGTTCAATTGTAATATCTCCAATAACCAGAGGTTTTAATTTATTGCTTCTCATAAATGATCTGTAATCCCTTCAATGTTAATGTTGGATCGTAATAGTCGATCTCATCAACCGTCTGTGCGATCATATTTCCAAGGCCTCCGGTTGCGATAACTTTCATGTTATCAAAGCCTGTCTCTTCTTTCATCTTCTGTACCATATATTTTGTCTCACCAACAACTCCATAGTACAAACCTGCCTGCATACTGTCAATCGTGCTGTTTGCAAGGATCGTCTTTGGTTTTAAGATTTCAATCTCTGGCAGACGTGCTGCATCTCTATATAGTACATTTGCTGAAGTGCGAATTCCCGGTGCGATCACACCTGCTAAGAATATGCCATTTTCTGTGACAATATCGTATGTTGTTGCAGTTCCATAGTCAATGACGAGTGCTGGTCCGCCATATATTTCATATCCTGCAACCAGATCCACGATCCTGTCTGCTCCAACTTCTCTTGGATTAAATCTTCCAAGATTGATCCCTGTCTTGATCCCAGGTCCTACAATGATCGGTTTTACATCAAAATATTTGATCAAACCACTACTCAGTGAATGCATGATATTTGGCACAACGGATCCTATGATCGCTGCCTTCACTTCACCTTCATCCAATCCTTTTTCCTTTAATAGGCTTGAAATCAGAATTCCAAATTCATCGGATGTTCTTGGTAACTTTGTTGTAATTCGAAATACCTCTATAATCTCTTTTCTTTTGAATACACCGATCGTTATATTGGTATTCCCAACATCGAGTGCTAATAACATAATTTATACCTCATCTTCTCCCAAAAGGAATATTTTATAATATAGTTCCAAGGACTCCCAGAAATCCTGTTTTTCCTGTCTTAGTTTCTTGATCATCAGTTCACTTCCGATCTCATCGTAAAAGAAATCATTATCTTCCACATGAGTAACAAAATTTAATTTGCCTTCTTCATCGAACTCTAATGTCAAGACTCCGCCGACTTCTGCTGTAAATAGTACACATGCAATCTGCAGTTCCTGTTTGATCTGTTCTGGTAATCCAGAAAAATCAGGGTTTAAGTAATATTTCTTCTCATATGCATTGGAACCGCATAATGTAACTTTATCCTGATACATGTTTTTGTATTTCTCCTTGTTTCTTGTATATATTCTCGGAATCTCTTATACGTATCCCAAGATACCTCTTACTGATACCTCTCCGGATGAAACTTCTGATACCTTTCCATCTTCATCCTCTACCAGTAATTCTCCACGATGATTGATGCCTCTTGATAAGAATATCTCTTCTTTGGAACCTCTGACAACCTTGATCTTCTGGTCTGTATGTACCAGAAGTTTATTGTATTCATCTTGCAACATGCTAAGATCTTCTGTCTTCAAAAACATATCGTAATATTTCTCAAAACATTCTAACACTTTCGCTGCCAATGGAGCTCTCTTGATCTTTCTTCCTCCCTCGATCTGGAGTGAAGTTGCCTTATCACTTAAATCTTCTGGAAAATGATCGATATTTACATTGATACCAAGTCCCACTACAATGTAATTGATCTCATCCATCTGAAGGCTCATCTCTGTTAGGATTCCACAGATCTTCTTTCCATTCACAATGATATCGTTTGGCCATTTGATCTTTGCCCGAATTCCTGTTGTCTCACAGATTGCTCCATTTACCGCTAATGCAGTAACTAACGTAAGCATAGAAGAATTCTGAGCTTCGATCTGAGGTTTTAGAAGAAAGCTCATCGCGATCCCTGCTCCAGCTTCTGCCAACCAGCTTCGTCCTCTTCTTCCTTTTCCCATCGTCTGTTCTTCTGTGATCGCAACGGTTCCGTGACCGGCACCTGCCTCTGCCAGACGGCGGATCTCAAGATTTGTAGAATCCATTGTCTCATAACAATGAAGATCTTTTCCAAGCCATTTGGTATGAAGGCAGGATGCTACTTCTTCTTTTGTCAAAAGATCTGGTTCCATCATAAGTTTATAGCCTTTATTTGTCACAGAATCAATCTCGTAACCTTCTGCTCTTAATGCTTTGATATGCTTCCAGACAGCAGTCCTTGAAACTCCCAACCGCTCACAAAGCTGCTGTCCTGATATATAATCATCTGCATTCTTTAATTCCTTGAGAATCTTACTTTTCATTGAATATCCTATCTCCTAATATTCTCCTAAAGTCGCTACCATAACAGCTTTGATCGTGTGCATACGGTTTTCTGCTTCATCAAAAATCACATCTGCATAATGTTCAAAAACATCTTCTGTGATCTCATGTCCTTTAACTGCTGGCAGGCAATGCATAACAACTGTAGTATCTTTTCCTGTCATCTCTAACATTTCTTTATTTACCTGATATGGTCTTAATAAAGCAATTCTTTCTGCTGCCTTGTCTTCTTCACCCATAGATGCCCATACGTCTGTGTAAATGCAGTCTGCACCTTCCACAGCTTCTTTCACATCTTCTGTAAAACGGATCTTAGCTCCAGATTCTTTCGCATACTCTTCGCACTGTTTTACCAGTTCTTCATTTGGCCATAAACTCTTTGGTGCTAAGCATGTGAAATTCAATCCCATCTTACTGCATCCGATCATTAAAGAGTTGCTCATGTTATTTCTTCCGTCTCCAGCGAATACGAAGTTTAATCCTTTGATCTCTCCAAACTGTTCTCTTAATGTTAAGAAGTCCGCTAAGATCTGTGTTGGATGGTAATCATCTGTTAAACCATTCCATACTGGAACTCCACTGTATTTTGCTAATTTCTCTACGTTCTCATGTAAGAATCCACGAAATTCGATCCCGTCAAACATTCTTCCAAGAACTCTTGCTGTATCTTCTACAGATTCTTTGTGTCCTAACTGAATATCATCTTTTCCTAGATATTCTGGGTGTGCACCCTCATCAACACATCCGATCGTAAATGAACATCTTGTTCTTGTACTTGGTTTTTCAAATAAAAGAGCAATATTTTTCCCTTTTAGACTGTTTCCTGTAATCCCTTTTTTCTTATCTGCTTTTAATTTTGCTGCTAAATCTAAAAAATAACCAATTTCTTCTGGTGTAAAGTCTTTTAATGTTAAGAAACTTCTTCCCTTTAAGCTTGTCTTTGCATCCATCTTTTGTTCCTCCATTTTGTTGTATCTTGGATGTCTCTGCCCTTTGATCCCTGGCAGACATCATATAGTTGTTATTATATAGGAATGCATCTTTGAAAACAACCCGAAACCCTTATATTTCAAGGATTTCCTTGCATTTTTTCGCAACCATTTCACCTAATTTCCTATGACTTTCTCTTGTCAGGTGGCAGGCATCGATTTCGGAAGCTTTTGCATATTTTGCTGCATCCAGAAATTCAATGTTATGAAACTTTGCCCAGTCTTCATAAATCGGTGCCAATCTCTTGGAATAACTGATTCCTCTTTCAAATCCCATCTCTTCTCCACTTGGAATCTCTGTCAGATCATCCCCAAGATGCGGTGGTGCCATTAAAAGGATCTTTGCGGATCGTCCATCTTGTCTCTTCTGTGGAGTGATCGATTTGATCATCTTGATCAGACGGTCGATCCCTTTTCCGATATCTGTTGGTGTTGCCTGAAAACGGATCTTAAGGTCATTCGTTCCAAGCATTAACACTACCAGATCGATCGGTCCGTGGCTGTGTAAACATGGATCTAAATATGTTGCACCATTTCTTCCTGGTCTTAACTCATCTTCAAAACTTGTTGTTCTGCCGTTTAATCCTTCCGGAATCACGATTGCAGAATCTTTCAGTTCCTTTTGCAAAATGGTTGTCCATCGTTCTTCATATTCATAACGGAATCCATTTTCCGGATTATAGCCATAAGTATTAGAATCTCCATAACAAACGATTGTCTTCATCTTTTATCTCCCATCAATATCAAACATGGTAAAAGCCGGAACACCTCTTCAGTGCTCCGGCATACCGCCAAGGGTTGTCATATTTTCATAAACATTTTCTGATCTTACTGTTCTTTTACAGTGTCTTGTACCTGCTCTTCGATCAGATCTGCAATATTCTTCTCATCGTCTTTGGCAACTTCTGTAATTGATTTTACAAGACCTGCCATCCCCTGAATCTCAGATGGGATAATGATCTTTGTAGCTTTTCCGTCAGCTGCTTTAGCAAATGCTTCTAAGCTCTTTAACTGGATGACTGCATCGTCAGCTTTGGCCGCCTTGATTGATTCAATACCCTGTGCATTCGCTTTCTGGATCGCACGGATCGCTTCTGCCTGACCTTCTGCTTCACGAATCGTTGCTTCTTTCTTCGCTTCCGCACGAAGGATTGCTGCTTCCTTATCTCCCTCTGCCTGAAGGACCATAGATTCTTTCTGTCCTTCTGCACGTAAGATCGCGGACTTCTTCTCACCTTCTGCGATCAGAATCGCTTCTCTTCGTTCACGTTCTGCTTTCATCTGTTTCTCCATGGCATCCTGAATGGCTGCTGGTGGAATGATGTTCTTAAGTTCCACACGGTTTACTTTGATTCCCCATGGATCTGTCGCAACGTCAAGTGTTGCTCTCATCTGTGTATTGATCGTCTCTCTGGAAGTTAATGTCTCATCTAATTCCAGATCACCGATGACATTTCGAAGTGTTGTAGCTGTCAGATTCTCGATTGCCATGATCGGGTTCTCTACACCGTAACTATATAATTTTGGATCAGTAATCTGAAAATATACAACTGTATCGATCTGCATCGTAACGTTATCTTTTGTGATAACTGGCTGTGGTGGAAAATCCACAACCTGCTCTTTTAAGTTGACTTTTCTTGCAACACGATCAATAAATGGGACTTTGACATGAAGTCCTACAGACCATGTTCCCTGATAAGCACCCAGTCGTTCTACAACATAAGCATGTGCCTGCGGCACGATACGCACTGTGGATGAAATGATCATCGCAAGCAATGCGATAACAATAATAAATAAAATAATCGACATAATCATCTTATACCTCTCTTTCTACGATCAGTTTCACGCCTCGGATTTCTTTTACGATCACTTCGCTGCCTTCTGGAATGATTTCTCCAGCCTCAAAGCTTCTCGCAGTCCAATCCTGGCCATTTAACTGAACCAACCCTTTGCTTTCCATGTTATTGATCGTTTCTTTGACAAGTGCTGTCTGTCCGATCAATGCATCGGTATTCGTTTTTTGCACCTTGCTGTTTAAATATCGTTTGGCAACTGGTCTTGTCAGTGCAAACAACAGACATGTTACCACGATAAATATCAACATCTGTACCCAAAACGGAACACCAAATAGTGCTGCGATCGCTGCAACAACGGCTCCACCTGCAAACCAGATACTTGTAAGTCCAAGTGTCATGATCTCAACAAGTAAAAATACCGCGGATGCGATCAGCCAATAAACTGCATACATTTAATCCACCCCCTGTCTCTGGCGTCTTGCCTCATAAACTAAAAGACCTGATGCCATGGCTGCATTTAATGATTCTACCTTACCACACATTGGAATCTTGATCTTCTTCTGTGCTTTGTCTGTCAACTTATCTGTCAGACCATTTCCCTCATTGCCAATGAAAAATGCGGTTCCTTTTTGATAATCTTCCTTCGTATAGTCTGTTCCATTGAGATGTGCTGCATACGTGATGATATTCTTTTGTTTCATCGTTTCTGCAACTTCTAAAAGATCATCGACATAGACAAATGGCACACGAAATATTGATCCCATCGTGGAGCGCGTAACCTTTGGATTATAAATATCTACTGTATCATGACTCATGATAACACCATTGATCCCTGCACCCTCTCCTGTTCGAAGGATCGTCCCGAGATTCCCCGGATCCTGAAGATTCTCAAGCACCAGAAATAATGGTTTTTCCTGTTCTAGAAGATCTTCTAAAGAATATTTCATCATCTTCACCAGTGCAAGAACTCCCTGTGGTGTCATCGTATCGGAAATCTCTTTCATAACTTGAGGTGATACCAATTCCACATCCATATGTTCAAAAATCACTCTATGTTCGTTATAAAAATCTTCAGATGCATAGACTTTATATAAATATTCTTCTGGGATCTCTGTAAACATACGAATTCCCTCTACAAGAAATAATTCTTGTTTTCTTCTTTCTCTTGCACTCTTCTTTAATTTGATGATCTGTTTGATCTGCTTATTCTGAGTGGTTGTGATCATATTCTTATCCACCTCCGATCTATTATTTTCTTAATTTGACCAGATCTTCTTTCTTACCGATCAGCACAAGATTTTCCTCATCTTTGATCGGTTTCGTTGGATCTGGAGCCCCGTCAACACCACCTTCTCCTTCGATCGCGATGACGTTAACGTTATATTTTCCACGGAAATTAATGTCTACTAATGATTTGTTGATCCATTCTTTTCTTGCTGGTACTTTAACGATACTTGTGTCTGCAGAAAGATCAAACAGATCTGTCATACTTCCTCCAAGCAGATTGTTTGCGATCCTTGCTCCCATCTCTTCTTCTGGATAAACGATCTCATCGGCTCCAACACGTTTTAATATCTCTCCTTTTAAAGTTCCGTCTGCCTTCGCAAGAACATATGGCACACCGATCTCTTTGACGATCATCAATGCCATAACACCGGAATCTAAATGCTCTGCAGTTGCGATCACAACTGCATCCATTCCTTCCAATCCGATGTTGTTCATCATTTCCTTATCAGATATATCCACACAGACTGCACAAGTTACTTTATCTGCGATATCTCTTACAAGATCCTCATCTTTATCAACTGCCAGTACTTCTGCTCCACCTTTGGCAAGTGACCTTGCGATGCTGCTTCCAAACTTTCCAAGTCCTAAAACTGCAACTGACTTCTTCATTCTTCTCCGTTACCTCCGTTGCGATATCATGTTATAATATGAATCTATTTCACTTATAAGATCAGATCCTGTTCCGGATACATGACCATCTTTTTCTTATTCTTCTGTGAAAAACCGATCGCCATAGAAATCGGTCCGACACGCCCTAAATACATGGTAATGATGATAATCACTTTCCCTGCGATTGTCAAATTCGGTGTCAATCCTTTGGTTAAACCAACTGTCGCGAGTGCTGATACACATTCATAGCATGAATCCATAAAAGTCCCGTGATCAAATACCAACAGCAATAACACAGATGTCATCAGCACGATCAGGTTGATCACAATGATCGCAAGTGCTTTAGCCAACAGATTCTGTGGAACTCTTCGTTTAAATAACGTAATTGATTCTTCTTGTTTTGCCACAGAGAGCACACAAAATACAAGAATTGCGAATGTCACTGTCTTGACACCGCCTGCAGTACCAGTTGGTGATCCTCCGATGATCATCAGAAACATAGAAACCAGCGAAGATGCATCCGTCAATGCGCCCTGTGCTACCGTCTCAAACCCTGCGGTACGTGTCGTCACAGACTGAAACAGTGATGCCTGTATCTTCTGTGGCAATGACAGACTCTCCATAGTTGCTGGATTATGATATTCAAACATAAAGATCAATATTGTACCAAACAAGATCAAAAATGACGTAATGGATAACACGATCTTGGTCTGAAATCTCCATTGTTGTATCATCCTTTTTACAGGAACTTTATCTTTTACGATCTTTTTGAATCCCTGCCAAAGATCTTTCCATACAACAAATCCAAGACCTCCCAGGATGATCAGCCCCATTGTCGTAAAATTCATAACTGGATTTGTTACATAGCTTCGCAGACTGTCGTCTCTTACAATATCCATTCCTGCATTACAAAATGCCGAGATTGAATTAAAGATTGCTGCCCATATTCCATATCCAATGCCAAATTCCGGCACATACTGAGTCGCATAAAGAACTGCTCCAATTCCTTCTATGATCCCTGTCCCGATCAGAATCTTCTTAACTAATGGAACTAAACCTGTCATTGTATTAAGACCCATAGACTCCTGGATCAACATTCTATTTCCAAGAGTGATCCTCTTTCGAAGCATAAAAAACATTCCGGTTGTGATCGTAATGACACCAAGTCCTCCGATCTGTACAAGCAATATGATCACTGCCTGCCCAAATATACTCCAATGTGTCATTGTTGTCTCAACGATCAAACCCGTCACACACACAGATGTTGTTGCTGTAAATAATGCATCAATATAAGGCGTTGCCTGCCCGCTTTGTGTTGCGATCGGCAGTGCAAGCAGTATCGATCCTGCAAATATTGTAATTAAAAATCCAAGCAATATGACCTGTACCGGTCGTAACTCTTTCATAAAATAATGCTCCTATATAGAGAAATAGAGGAATCCTAGATAAACAGGATTCCTCTAAGATCATGTTTTATTTATTTTCCTAATAAATGTGCGATCTGAAGCTGATATTCATCGATATCTTTTGTCATTGCGAGTCCTTCGTCAATGTCCATATCCATGAATCTTCCGTTCTGGTATCCAACAACACGGTTTGTCTTTCCTGCACATAATAAGTCAACTGCGTAAGCACCCATCATAGAAGCGTATACACGGTCTTTTGCTGTTGGGCTTCCACCACGCTGCATATGTCCAAGGATCGTAGCACGTGTTTCAATACCTGTTGCAGATTCGATTCTCTTCGCCATACTGTAAGAATGTCCAACACCTTCGGCATTGATTACCATATGATGTGTCTTACCTTTTGCTCTGTTACGAAGTAAATGTTCGATGATCTGCTGTTCTACTTTAGGAAGGTTTCCATCAAAGCTTTCTGGGATCAGGATATCTTCTGCTCCTGTTGCCATACCACACCATAATGCGATATATCCAGCTCCACGTCCCATAACCTCTACGATACTACATCTTTCATGAGATGTTGATGTATCACGGATCTTGTCGATCGCTTCCATCGCTGTGTTAACAGCTGTATCGAATCCGATCGTATATTCTGTACATGCGATATCTAAGTCGATCGTTCCTGGAACAGCGATCGTGTTGATTCCAAGCGCTGCTAACTTCTTAGCTCCCTGGAAAGAACCGTCTCCACCAATAACTACCAGTCCGTCGATTCCATGTGCTTTACAGATCTCAGCACCACGTTTCTGACCTTCTTCTGTCTTAAATTCTTCACATCTGGCTGTGAAAAGGATTGTACCTCCACGGAAGATCGTATCGGCTGTTTCTGTTGGTGTTAAATCGATGATGTCTTCGTTTAACAGTCCATTGTAACCTTTACGGATTCCCTTAACTTTTAATCCTCTTTCTTTACCAATTCTGGCTACGGCACGCACTGCTGCGTTCATAGCAGGTGCATCTCCACCACTTGTTAAAACTCCAATTGTTTTAATGTTTGGTTTTCCCATTTGCAATATCCTCCAATTATTAATCCATACAATTCTTAACTTGGCTTTTATTCTAATCCATTTAAAGAAATTTTTCAATAGTCTTTGTTATATTCCTAACGATCTAACCCGAATATTTTCTTTTCCATATCGTTTTTCGAGATCAAATAATAAATTCTCGTCACCAGAAACCATATAATCTCTCCCTAGACGGTTCACAGCACGTTCTGTTTTGCAATAGATCACCACTGGATTTTTACCGGGATAGGAAGTTAAAATACCTTTTAATGCATCCTCTTCTTTAAAAAATGCTTCTTTATCTGCAAATTGTATCCATAATTCCTGTCTGCTATCCTCAAAACTGATGATCTGATTACAGATGACTTTGCTTTCTTCTTCAGAAATCTGTGTTGTTCCTTTGATAAATACTTTGGCATCTTCTCTTAAAAGAGACTGATATGTCGCATACTGTCTTGGAAATACGACAACTTCCACGGTTCCTCTTAAGTCTTCCAGTGTGATAAATGCCATATTCTGATTCTTCTTCGTAAGTTTCACACTCATCTCACTGATCAAACCGCCAATGATACAGCTTTCCCGATCGTGAATCTTTGTCTTTCCTGTTTCTTCATCGATCACAAAATCAGAAGTATGTGCTGTTACACTTCGTTCAAGGCGTTCTATATCATCCTCTAAAGGATGTCCACTGACGTAGATCCCAAGCACTTCCTTTTCCATGGCAAGTTTCTGCTCTTTCTCATATTCCCCAACATCTGGATAGGAAATCTGAAAAGACTGCTGGTCTTCTTCTCCAAGAAGGTCCATCAGACTCATCTGTCCTGCGATCTCATTTTTCCGTTCTTTCTGGATACTATCGATCACACTGGCGTAGACGATCATCTGCTGCTTTCTTGTTACATGAAAACAATCTAAAGCTCCCGATTTGATCAGATTTTCTACAGTTCGTTTATTGATCTCTTTGCTTGATAATCGTTCCACGAGATCTTTAAAATCTCTGTATGGTCCATTTAAATTTCGTTCTCTTATGATCGCTTCAATGACTGGCCGTCCCAGACTCTTGATCGCAGTCAGTCCATAGCGGATATTTCCATGGTCTACAGAGAACGCACCCTCTCCATAGTTAATATCTGGTGGCAAAATCTTAATTCCTAACTTCTTGCAGGCATAACTGTATTCTGAAATCTTATTTGTATTTCCAAGAACAGAGGTTAACAAGGCTGCCATAAATTCTACTGGATAATGGCATCTTAAATAGGCTGTACGATAGGCAACTACTGCATATGCTGCCGCATGAGATTTGTTAAATGCATATTTTGCAAAGTCTAACATCTCATCCCAGATCTGGTTCGCTGTCTTTTCATCAATACCGTTATTGATACATCCTGGAATTCCTTCTTCTTCATTTCCATAAACGAAATTCTGTCGTTCTTTGATCATGACATCGCCTTTTTTCTTGGACATCGCACGACGTACAAGGTCACTTCGTCCAAGCGTATATCCGGCTAGTTTCATAACGATCTGCATAACCTGTTCCTGATAAACGATACATCCATAGGTTGGCTCCAGAATCTCTTCCATCTGTTCACATTCATAATGTATACTTTCCTGATGATTCTTTCCCTCAATGTATCGTGGAATAAAGTCCATTGGTCCCGGTCGATACAAAGAAATTCCAGCGATGATATCTTCCATATTCTGTGGTTTTAGTTCTTTCATAAATGACTTCATTCCTGAACTTTCCAACTGAAACACACCTTCTGTATGACCATTTCCGATCATCTCATAAACTTCTTTGTCTGTCGGATCAATTTTCGTGATATCAAAATCCGGCACTTTTCTTCGCACCATTTTCTCTGCGTCCTGAATGACTGTTAATGTACGAAGTCCCAAAAAGTCCATCTTCAACAGACCAAGTTCTTCGATCGTTGTCATCGTAAACTGAGTAACAGCTGCGTTATCTGCACCTGTTGCTAATGGCACATATTCATCAATCGCTGTCTTACCGATCACGACTCCAGCTGCATGCATGGAAGCATGTCTTGGAAGTCCTTCTAGTCTCTTCGACATATCGATCAGATAATGTGTTTCTTCGTCCTGCTCATAAGCATTTCTCAAGTCCTTGCTGATCTTTAATGCTTTATCGATCGTAATATTTAATTCATTTGGAACCATCTTTGATATTCCATCTACTTTTGCATATGGAATATCCAAAACTCTTCCGACATCACGGATCACGGCCCTTGCAGCCATAGTTCCAAAAGTGATGATCTGTACTACTTGATCTTTCCCGTATTTTCTTACAACATAATCAATGACTTCCTGTCTTCTCTCATAACAGAAATCCACGTCGATATCGGGCATGGATACACGTTCTGGATTTAAGAAACGTTCAAACAGCAGTTGATACCGGATCGGATCGATATCTGTGATCTCCAAACAGTAAGAAACGATACTTCCGGCTGCGGAACCACGACCAGGTCCCACTGCGATCCCATGTTCTTTTGCATAATGAATGAAATCCCATACGATCAGAAAATAATCAACATATCCCATATTTTCAATAGTTTTCAATTCATAATCCAGCCGCTCTCTTAATTCTTTTGTAATATTCGGATAACGACGTTTTAAGCCTTCTTCGCATAAATGGTTCAGATACGTAACTGCAGTGTATCCTTCTGGCACATCATATTCTGGCACTTTCTGTTCTCCAAATACGATTTCAACATTACAACGTTTGGCAATCTTGCCTGTATTCTCGATCGCTTCTCTTGCATATGGGAACAATCTCTGCATTTCTTCCGGAGATTTTAAATAATACTGACCTCCTTCATAACGCATACGGTCTTCATCCTGCACTTTCTTCCCCGTCTGGATACAAAGCAGGATATCGTGTGCCTCGGCATCTTCTTTAAATGTATAATGAATATCATTTGTAGCAACCAGATCAATTCCTGTCTCTTTTGACATCTTAAGCAGTGCCGTGTTTACTTTTGTCTGATCTGGAATTCCGTGATCTTGCAGTTCCAGGAAGAAATTGTCTTTTCCAAAAAGATCCTGTAATCTCAACGCCGTATTCTTTGCTTTTTCGTAGTTATTTTCACGGATATAAGTTGCAACTTCCCCAGCAAGACATGCACTTAATGCGATCAGACCTTCCTTGTATTCTTCCAGAACTTCATAATCTACTCGTGGCTTGTAATAAAATCCTTCGGTAAACCCCCTGGAAACGATCTTCATCAAGTTATGGTAACCCGTGTCATTTTGGGCAAGAAGTACCAGGTGATAGTATCTTTTATCTCCCTGACTGGCTTCTTTATCGAATCTCGAACCAGTTGTTACATAAATCTCGCATCCAATGATCGGTTTGATTCCTTCTGCTTTCGCTGCCCTGTAAAAATCGATCACTCCGTACATCGCTCCATGATCGGTGATCGCAATGCTGTCCATGCCAAGCTCTTTTGCCTGATGAACTAGCTCCTTGATCTTACTGGAACCATCCAGCAGACTGTATTCTGTATGGACATGTAAATGTGTAAAACTCATGAACCCTCTTTTCTAATATGTTTTTTGTATTTTCTGGCTATCATTTTATCATACAACTTCATTTTATGCTATAATCTGTAGATAACAGCATAAATTTTTTAAACCGTTATCATCAATCACACCTATGCTGAAATCTAACAGTGAAAGAAACGAGGTTTTCTATGGAGAATATAACAATTCAAGACATTTTAGAAGCAACAGACGGAACACTTTTATGTGGTGATCCTTCCATGAAGATTGACCACTTAAGTACGAATTCTATGGAGATCGGTCCTAACACTTTATTTGTACCGATCATCGGAGAACGTGTTGATGCCCATATTTTTATTCCTAATGCATTAAAAGAAGGCGGTGCCTGCTTAACACAAGAACATACAGAAGCTTCAGGAAATGCTCCATACATCAAAGTTCCTGATACTTTGACAGCCATGCAGCAGATTGCTGCCTATTACAGAAATAAAATGTCTCTTCCGATCATCGGCGTTACTGGAAGTGTTGGTAAAACAACAACCCGCGAGATGATCGCACATGTTTTAAAGGGCAAATACAAAGTATTTGAAACGATTGGCAATCAAAACAGTCAGGTTGGTGTTCCATTAACATTAGATCATCTGACATCCGAAGATGAGATCGGTGTTCTTGAGATGGGAATGAGTGAAAAGGGACAGATCACAACTCTTGGTAATATCATCCATCCAAACGTTGGTGTTGTCACAAATGTTGGTGTTTCACACATTGAGATGATGGGTTCCCGAGACAATATCTGTATCGAAAAATTAGATATCCAGAATGGTCTGCCTGAAGATGGTGTCCTATTCTTAAATGGAGATAATGATATGATCCGTAAACATATCGATTATGTCAAAAAACCATATGAATTTTACGGTTTCGCAGATGATTGTACTTACCGTGCAGAAAAAATCCGTGAAAAAGGTGGACAAACTTTATTTGAATTCCACTATGGTGATATGAAAGAACCTATCACTTTAAATGTACTTGGAAAGCATAATGTATCCAATGCATTAGCCGCCATTGCGATCGGACTTCGCTATGATGTTCCAATGAGTGCGATCAAGGCACAGTTATCCACATTTTCTGGTCAGCGACAGAATATTATCCACGTTAACGACTATATTCTGATCGATGATGCGTATAATGCAAGCCCAGATTCCATGAAAGCAAGTTTAAGTATTTTATCTGAATTTAAGACACGTGGAAGAAAGATCGCTGTCTTATCTGACATGTTAGAACTTGGACCAGATTCACCGGAATACCACAAAGAAGTGGGACGTTTTATCGCTACAACAAAAGTGACAGATCTCTTTATCACTGGTGAACTTTCCAGACATTATATTGAGGAAGCATGGAAGGAAAATCCTTCTCTTCATACCCGTGCATTTTCTTCTAACGGAGAACTGATCGCTTTCCTTGAAACTTACTTAAAGAAGAACGATGTCGTACTAATCAAAGGTTCTAACGGCATGAATCTTAAAGAAGTAAGTAAAGCTTTGATGGCTTGATTGTATCAAAAATAGAACATTATTTTCTCTTGACATTCTTTTTTTATAGGACTATTATGAGTGCAACGAAATACAGAATGCAATGAGCAGGACACATCGATATTTGAATTCTTTTCCAGAGAGTTGCCGGTTGCTGTGAGGCAATAAAGAACTTATATCCATATCCCCTGCGAGCAGTCAGCTGAACATGATAATTCATTAGTAAGTGCGACCGGAATCCTTCCGTTATCGAGGAGCACATTAAATGATGTGACTAAGGGATTACGATTTGAGTAATAAAAAGAAGTGGTACCGCGGAGAATATTCGTCTTCTGGAATGCTGAGCAAGCATTTCAGGAGATTTTTTTTACTCATTTTTATTGTATCCTGTGTTTTGAATACATTTTATTTTATGATAGAGTTTATTTTAAGAGGAGTGATTAAGAATGAATAGCTTAACAATCGTAGCAATCGCAATCGTCGTATTAGTTGCTGGTTATGCCCTTTACGGACGCTGGTTAGCTAAGACATGGGGAATCGATCCTAAAGCGAAAACCCCAGCTTACACACATGAAGATGGTGAAGATTACATCCCGACACCAAAAGCCGTTGTATTTTCCCATCAGTTTTCATCCATCGCAGGTGCAGGTCCTGTTACCGGACCGATCATCGCCGCAATGTTTGGATGGCTGCCAGTTCTTCTCTGGCTGTTGATCGGTGGTATCTTCTTCGGAGCCGTTCAGGATTTTACAGCTCTTTACGCTTCTGTAAAGAACGAAGGAAAATCCATGGGTGTCCTGATCGAGAAATACATTGGTAAAACAGGAAGAAAATTATTTCTTCTGTTCTCCTGGTTATTTACTTTACTTGTAATCGCAGCTTTCACAGATATGGTTGCAGGAACATTTAACGGATTCACAGTAACAGGTGCTAAAAGTTCACCAAACGCTGCCGCTGCTTCTATCTCCATGTTATTTATCTTAGGAGCTGTTGTTTTCGGATTATTCACAAAATATGTAAAACCAAACCAGAAAGTAGAATTTGTTGCAGGACTTGTATTACTGATCGTTATGTTAGCCGTTGGTATTGCCTTCCCATTATATTTTACAAAAAATACATGGATCGCAGTCGTTATGGTTTACTTATTCCTTGCATCTGTTATGCCAATGTGGCTAATGATGCAGCCTCGTGACTATTTAAGTACCTTCTTATTAGTCGGAATGATCATCGGCGCTGTTCTTGGTGTATTTGTTGCTCATCCAGCAATGAACTTACCTGCATTCAGCGGATTTAATGTTGGTGGAAAAAGCTTATTCCCTACATTATTTATCACGATCGCCTGTGGTGCTGTTTCAGGATTCCACAGTTTAGTATCTTCTGGAACATCATCTAAGACAGTCAGCAATGAAAAAGACATGCTTTGTGTTGGATATGGATCTATGATGGTAGAATCTTTATTAGGTGTTATCGCCTTAGTTGTTGTCGGTGCAGCAGCTGTCGGTGGTAAAATGCCTGAAGGAACACCATTCCAGATCTTCTCAGGAAATGTAGCTGGATTCTTAACACTACTTGGAATCCCTAAACATGTAGCTACTTGCTTTATGACAATGTGTGTTTCTGCACTTGCATTAACATCCCTTGACTCTGTAGCAAGAATCGGACGTATGTCATTCCAGGAATTATTCATGGGAGAAGCTGCTGATGGCTCTGATCTTACAGGTGTAAGAAAATTATTTACAAACAAATATTTCTCAACTGTTATCACATTATTCTTCGGATTCTTATTATGCTTAGGTGGATACAACAACATCTGGCCATTATTCGGAGCAGCAAACCAGTTATTAGCATCTTTAGTATTGATCGCGTTATCTGTCTTCTTATTAACAACCGGAAGAAAAGGATGGATGTTATACGCACCTATGTGCATCATGTTAGTTGTCACGTTTACAGCTCTTGTACAAGCCGTGATCGGAATCTTTACAAAGATCTTCGTAACAGGTGGATTTGTATTTATGATCGATGGATTACAGTTGATCGTCGCTTTACTTCTGATGGCACTTGGATTGATGGTTGCAGTTTCCTGCTTTAAGAAACTGTTCCAGAAAATCCACGAAGGAACAGACAATAGATCTACACATGCAACTGTGTAAATTTTAATTGTATGACGGAAATGTATTAAGTATTCATAAAAATATAAAGAAAGATAGAGGTACGAAAAACGAATTTCATTAACGGATTTTTTGCAAAACGCTGATCCGCCAACACTCCTGCACAACTCACTACGTTCAAACAGTGCCCGTGCTGGCTGCGATTTTGCAAAAAATCCTATGAAATTCTATCATTTCGTACCTCTATCTTTCTTTATATTTTTATGAATACCTGAAGACATTCTCGTATAAAATTAAGAATTTCCAAACAGAAAGAATACCAATACAGTAAAACATGCTCATCACCTTAAATTTTCCAATCTTGTAGTTTGCCGCACTATAACCTTTGTGTATATGATAAAAAATAAATAAGCAAATCGAACGCGCTGCATTGGAATTTTGCCATATTTTGAACAAATTCGCAGCCCAATTGGACGAATGTCTGAGCTTCAAAAACTTTTGTCTTAAACAAAGCTTCAGAGCGAGTTTTCGTAGGAAATTGGGCGGATCAGCGATTTGTTCAAAATGTGAGCAAAATTCCACCGCAGCGCGTTCGGTTGCTTATTTATTTTTTATCATATACTGAAAGACTTCAGTTGGCCAACTCTACAAATTAAAACTTCTCTATGTACCCCTGCACAAAGATAAACAAAACGATCAATGGTAATATATAAGTAATGTAAATACGTGGCCATTTTGGGAATTTGATTCCTTTTCCTTCGTTAGCTTCTTTCATGAAGTTATCCCATCCCCATCCATATTTTGTAACGCAGAATAACAGATAGATCAGAGATCCTATTGGAAGGATATTGTTGCTTACGATGAAGTCCTCTAAATCCTGGATTGTTGTTCCTGCTCCTAGTGGCTGGATAAAACTCCATACGTTAAATCCTAGAGCACATGGTAAGGATAATACGATAATGAGTACTGCATTAAATACGATCGCTTTCTTAAGACTCCATCCCCATAGGTCTTGTGCAAATGACAAGATGTTCTGAAATACTGCGATGATCGTTGATAGTGCCGCAAAGCTCATAAATAAGAAGAACATTGCTCCCCAGACTCTGCTTCCTGGCATTTCGTTAAATACATTTGGCAGTGTAATAAATACTAAGTTTGGTCCACTTCCTGGATTTACTCCGAATGCAAAACATGCTGGAAAGATCACCAGTCCTGCCATTAATGCTACTAACGTATCAAGAATTGCCACACTGATCGCTTCTCCTGTCAGTCTTCGGCTCTTGTCAATGTAACTTCCAAAGATTGCGATTGCTCCTATTCCAAGACTTAGTGTAAAAAACGCCTGTCCCATTGCTGCGGATACGACCGTCATCACACCTTGTTTCTTCACTGCTGCAAAATCTGGGATCAGATAAAATTTTAATCCTGCAGAGGCTCCATCTAAAGTTACACTCCTTACGATCAATACCAGAATTACAATAAACAAACATGACATCATAACTGTTGTGATCTTCTCTACTCCATTTTGAAGGCCAAGAGAACATACTAAAAATCCCAATGCAATGACTACTAACATCCAGAAGATCTGTGCCTTTGGATCCGACAGCATCGTTCCAAAAGTGTTTTCTATCTGCGCTGGATTTTTCCCAACGAAGTCTCCTTTTAACATCTTAAAGAAATAGCTGATCATCCATCCTGCTACTGTCGTGTAAAACATCATCAACAGGTAATTTCCAGCCATGCCAACATAACTGTACCAATGCCATTTCGTTCCTTTCGGCTCTAACACTTGAAAGGATCTTGCAATACTCTTCTGGCTGGCTCTTCCGACTGCATATTCCATAACAAGGATCGGCAAGCCTAGAATGATCAGGAAGAACAGATAGATCAGTACAAATGCAGCTCCACCGTATTGTCCTGTGATAAATGGAAATCTCCACACATTTCCCAAACCGATCGCACAACCAGCCGAAATCAAAAGAAATCCAATTCTAGATGAAAATTTTTCTCTATTTTCCAAATTACTTTCCTCTTTTCTATATATTTTGACTCATAAAAGTTTATTGTACCATAGCTTTAACCTTTTGGAAACTGGAAAATAAAGCTTGTTCCAACCCCTTCTTTGCTTTTCACACGAATATCTCCATTATGGATTGAAACGATCCATCGCACCATAGAAAGTCCAAGTCCTGTTCCTCCATTTTCACGTGAACGGCTCTTATCTACCCGATAGAAACGATCCCAGATCTTAGAAATATGTTCTTCTGAGATTCCAATCCCATCATCTTTTACTTCTCCTTGGATCATATTTCCATCCTCTTTTAAAATAATGTCAATATGACCATCTTCTTTTCCATAATTGATCGCATTCTGAATCAGATTTATCATCATTCTTAATAATAATGTCTGATCACCTTTCATATAGATTTCTGAATCTTTTTGCAATGTTATCTTAATTTTCTTTTGATCTGACTGTTCCTGTAATTCTTCGATCACAAGTTCCGTTAACAGACCAAGATCAATTTCTTCCATAGTATACGATTCATTCATTTCTTCTCTTGCGATCATCAGCATCTCACTTGTAAGTTTTGACATTCTCTTTGCCTGTCGAAGGATCATAAAAATCTCTTCTTTTTCTTCTTTAGCAAAACTTTGATTTTCTAACAGATATTCACACTGCGAAATGATCACAGAAACCGGAGTTCGTAACTCATGGGATACATCTGACGTAAACTGTTTTTCTTTTTCAAATGATTCTTCCAGTCTTTCAAACATTTCATTAAATTTTTGCGATAATTCATACAATTCATCTTTTGCTTTTGGAAGAGGAAGTCGTTTTGTAAGATCCTTTCCATTACTGATATTTTCTACATTATCACAAATAAGATCTACTTGCTTTAACGCACGTTTTAACATAAAATAACCTGCGATTGCGATCATGCCGATCAATAACGGATATACGATCAACATCATCTTTTGAGATGTTTTCATAAATACTTCCATCGAATGGATCGATGTGATTCCCCGGACCCATACAGTTTTATTTTTCCCATAAGTATACACAAAACATCACTCCATCATTATAAAATTCCACATCTTCATCTAAATAATATGTATCATCCTGAAATCTTATGTTTGCAGAAAATCCTGTGACTGCTGTACTTACTTCTTCTTCTGTTGCTGAAATTCCGACTTTATCCACAAAATAGAACACGAAAATAAGGATTATCCCCAAGATCACGGCAATAATCCCCGTATACAACATGGTGATCTTTTGTTTGATCGTCATTCCTTTCATTCTTCTTCCCTCATCACATATCCTGCTCCACGCACTGTATGGATCAGTTTTTAGTTCCAAGCATTTTGTTCGATCTGTTGTCTTGACATTACGATATTTTTATTTCGCATCAGGCACTCTAATACCATAAATTCTTTTGAGGAAAGCATGATCTCTTTTCCTGCTCTTGTTACCTGCTTCGTATCCCGATCTAAAATAAGATCTGAAACCTTTAACTGATTTGTAACAAACTGTGGCTTCCTTCTCATCATAACTCAAATCCTTGCAAGTAATTCCTCAAATGCAAACGGCTTGATCAAATAGTCATCCGCTCCAAGATCTAAGCCTTTTACTCGATCTTCCACTCCATCTCTTGCGGTCAATAAAAGAATCGGTGTGTCATCTCCCATGGCTCTCACTTCCTTTAAAATCGTAAATCCATCCTTTCCTGGAAGCATAATAACTTCTTCTGATCCTTCTATCAATCAGAAACGTTTTTATTCCTTAAAGAAACAGTTAGATGCTGTCGGTGACAAACTTGATGACTTAGATGATGAATTTGAACATGATTATGAGGCTGGAAATCTAAGTTTTAAGACTTATAAATCAAGAGAACGCTCCATCGAGAAATTAGAAGATCAACTGGATCTTGCAGAAGATGCCTTGGAAAATAAGTTCGAAATCGATGATTAATTCACAAAAAAATACCAAAAAAAGGAAGATTATTGCACATATTTCCGAATCTTCCTTTTTTTCTTGACTTACCTTGTATATTGTATATATAATATATCGGATTTAAAAGTAATGGCATCATGGAAAGGAATTGTAAATATTATATGGTAAAAAACATTATGGGTGCTATCATCGCTGCTGCCGTTGCAGTTGGTGCTGGCACAACAGGAATAAAGTCAAACACAACAACAAATCAGACAAGAATTGTAAAATCTGCTCAATCTACATCACTGACAGATTATCATTCTAATGTCAGATTCACAAAATCTTCTGATATCAAGAAGATTTCAGCTTCTTATCAGTTAAATCAATCTGATCGTGTAAAAGAGATCGTATATCTTCCAGTCAACGACTACTCTACAGTTGATGCATACGGACAGAAAGAATCTGTTTCTGTAGAAACAAGACTTGCAAGTTATTCAGTTAAGAAAAAAGGATTTAAGGATAAAATTTCTTACTTAAATTCTTCTAAAGTCTTAGCAGGTTCTGATCTTAACTTTAACGAATCATTATCTGCAACTTTTGATTTTTCTGATATCAATGCTGTATCTGGTGGAAATGCAGCTTTAAGATCTTGTTTAAAATCTGCTTACGGACCTTCTGTAACTAAGACTTCAACGATCAAAGATACATTAAAGATTTCATCTGAAAATGATTCTACAGTTCAGGCATACGTCATCGATCGTACTTATGATTATCAGCTTTGGCAATCTGATCTGTCTCATGATGTACCTTCTGATAGTTATCTTGGTTCTGGAACGATCAAAAGACCTGTTGGTGTGGTCTTAATGATCAGTGAAAATAAATAATTATTATATGGAAGAAAAAAGGACGATTCACCTCTCTGGATCGTCCTTTTTTTCTTCTATATATAATATAATGTAAAACTAAATATCTAATGCTACATGATAACCTTCATATACTGCATTTGTAATGGTAGATACTTTAGACGCATCACCGATCACTGCTACATATGGTGCACAATCTCTTAATGCCTCTACCACATCAGATCTTGAACGTTGTCCAAGTGCACAGATCACACTTGTTCCAGGGATCAGGATCTGATGTTTTTCTTTATCTTCACATAAAACTCCATCCTTTGTCACTTCCAGTCCCTTACATCCTGTATGGACTGTCGCATATTTGTCAATTTCTTTTAACAGTAATGGACGGTGTCTGATATTCGCATCTGGAGCCAGTTCATCTCTCATTTCTACGATATGAACTTCTTTTCCTTCCATTCCAAGATGGATCGCACATTCACATCCTGCAAGGCCACCGCCAAATACAACAACCTTATCTGTTACTTTTTCCTTTTCTTTATAATAGTTATTTACGACAACGACATTTTCTCCATCAAGTCCTTTGATCGGTGGAACTAATGGTGTAGATCCTGCCGCGATGATCAGTGCATCTGGATTCTCCCCTTCAGCATATTCTGGTGTTACTTCTGTATTGATCCTGATCTCTACGCCTGCATTTTCTGCCAGTTTTTTATATGTTCCAGCTAGTTCATACATTTCATGTTTAAATGGAAGTGCCTGTTCGCTCTTTAAGATACCACCAACTTCTGATTCTTTTTCACATAAGATCACCTGATGTCCTCTTCTGGCAGCTGTATATGCTGCATACAATCCTCCTGGTCCACCACCTGCTACTAGCACTTTTTTCTTTTGTGGTGCAGGATAGACTTCGCATCCTTCCATCTCACGACCGATCAATGGATTCACTGTACATCTTCTTGTAGACGTCATCGCACGCTCCGCCATGCAAGTAAAGCAACGTAGACATCTTACGATCTGATCGTCTTTATTCTCCATGACTTTTCTTGGTAAAAATGGATCAGCCAGTAGGGCTCTTGCCATGTATACAATATCGGCTTTTCCAGAGGCGATGATCTCTTCCATCTGTTCTGGATCATTTAAACCACCGATCGTAGCAACTGGTACGGATACATGTTTCTTGATCTCGGCTGCGAGATATACATTGCATCCATGATCTTTAAACATTGATGGGTGAGTGTCTCCAAAACCTCTCTGATAAGTACCCGCAGATACATGAATAATATCAACATATGGTTCGATCATTTGAGCAATACGAACTCCTTCATCAAGGTCATATCCACCCTCAAATAATTCAGATCCACTCATTCGAAATTCAATTGGAAATCCTTCTCCTACGGCTTCTCGTACAGATTTTAAAACTTCGATCGCAAGACGGCATCGGTTTTCAAGATTTCCTCCATATTGATCTTCTCTATGATTAAAATATGGTGATAGGAACTGATTGATCAGCCATCCATGACCACCATGGATCATCAGCATTTCAAATCCTGCTCTTTTTGCTAATGCTGCTGTCTGTCCATAGGCTTCAACGATTTCTTTGATCATATCTTCTGTAAGTGCTTTTACTTTGACACCATCTTGCCTTATCGTATCATCTGGTCCCCACTGATGCATGGATTTTTGCTTGCTTTTATCTGTCATATAAGTTCCTGCATACATTCCAGAATGTGATAATTCCAAGCTTGCGATCGCTCCATGTCGTCGGATCGCATCTGCTGTATAAGTTGCGGATGCCAAGGAATTTAAGATCGTAGTATCTAAATGATAAGCATGAGAACCATCTGTTTTTGGATGCACCATACATTCACTGACTGTGACAGCTCCGGCTCCACCTTTTCCTCGTAGTTCATAAAATGCTGTGGATTTTGGTCCGATACATCCATCATTTGTAATATCTGTTCCACCCATTGGGGCAGAAAACATACGGTTTCTAAATGTGACACGTCCGATCGTGATCGGGCTGCATAAATGTGGGAATTTTCGTTTCATTTGTTTGATCCTTTCTGTTTTGCTTTGTTATATTTAGATTAACAGAAAAAAAGACTGCCATCCATCAAGTGAATGGCAGTACCTATCAACGATTTGTTGATGCCTTTATGATTCTTTTTAATTGTCTGATCAAATTTTCATTTTTTATCTTTTCTTTGTACACAAGAGAAATCTTCCATGGAATTGCATCGATGATCAGTATTTTATGTAATGGTTCTAATAAATTTTGATCATGATGAATATCTGCATCAATTCCAATCCCCATTTTTTCCTTGCAAAAACGATAGATCAGAGAGCTTTCCATTGTGTTGATCACAATGTTTGGTGAAAATCCGAAATCCTGGCATCTTTGATTCAGACTATGATAAATAAAGTATTTCTCATTAAGACTGATCAGTGGCTCTTTTTCCAGATCCTTAATACTTATACTTTCCCTATCATAATAAGGATGGTCTTGATATACTAATGCTGTCATACCACTTTCATAAATCGTCTCACTTACCAATTCTTCTTTTGCAATATTGCCGATCACAAATGCTAAATCTATCGATCCATTTTTCAGCTGTTTTATTGTTTCCTTATTTTCGGATTCCTTCCATTCAAATATCATATCAGGAAACTTCTCACTTAATTCCTGAAATTTCTCCAATGGAAAAATATTTAAAACACCGCATGAAAATCCAATCTTAAATATCTTTTCTTTCTGACTCATTTTCATGACCTGTAATTTCAGATCATCCAGACGATATAGAATTTCCAGACTTTGTTCATAAAAATATTGTCCACTTTCTGTTGGGATCATACCCATCGGAGTTCTTTTAAATAACTCTGTTTGTAATTCTCCCTCTAACTTTGCGATAATGCGACTTAATCCCTGTGGTGTGATAAACAGCTGTTTTGCTGCCTGATTGATGCTTCGTTCTTCGTATACATGCCGAAAACAACGGAGGTCTTTTGTATCCATGATCATCATTCTCCTGACGTTTATTTATTATTACAGATCATTATAGGTATACAATACAATTTCATTTTCGGCAAGATATTTTTTAATTTCTTCACTACAAGCTACTGTAACTTCTTTTGTTCTTGGAATCGTAAGTGAAGAATGATTTAAAATGTAATCATCCAAATATCCTGGATGAAAGATCAGCATGTCATATCCATCTTCATGGCTTCCTTCAACCATTTTCTTAAATGTACACATTGGATCATAACCTTCTTGCATACTTTCCATCCACATATACATTTTATTTCCATTCACATCTATAGGTGTTCCATCAAAAGATACTCCTGAATATTTTAATCCATGTTTTTTGGCTACAATCTCAAGTCCTTTTAGGAAATTCTCGCTTTCAATCGCATGTCCTTCAAAATACTCTGGTTCTCTTCCTGTAATTTCTTTAAATCTCTGATACTGTGCTTCAATCTCTATGATCACTTCATCTAGCACAACAAAGTCTTCTTTTGTGCTGCGATATTCTCTTGATGTCTTAAACTCTCCATTTTCCTGTACGATACTTGGAATCAGTTTCGGATCACTGATCGGTCTTCCTACACAAATATTTGTATGCTGTCCAAGGCAGATATCTGTATCTTTTAATAAATGATATCCATGCTCACTTGCCGGCATATTGACCATAAATCCTACATTTTTTATAATTCCTTCTTTTACTGATTTCTCGATTCCATAATTAATTCCTTCACTATATCCAAGATCATCTGCTCGAACCATGATATGTTTCATATTACTGATCACTCCAATCTTTATTTTTCATCAATTCCTACAACATAAGTAACAACTGCCGCTACAATGAATGAAATAACTGCAGAGAGAATTCCATTGATAAAATTCATCTGACTTCCACCTACATAACTTAATAAGCAAAGGAAGTTTGCAACTGGTACGATTCCATATGCAGTAAGTCCAGTGATTCCACCATATAATGCTCCTGCAAATCCTCCTGCCATCAATCCGATAAATGGTTTTTTATATCCAAATCCATCTCCATATAATCCAGGTTCTGTAACTCCACCAATTACCTGAGAGATAACATAACTAAATGATAATGCTTTTCCTTCTTTGTCTTTTTTACGTAATGCTACTCCAAGACACATTCCTCCAACTGCAAAACTTGCCGCTGCTGTTGCTGCTGAAACAACTGCTTCATGCCCTGAACTTGCTACTACAGTTGTGATCGTAGTGATCAATAACCAATGCATTCCTGTAATAACAAGGAACTCCCATAATGCACCGATGATCGCGATCGCAAGGATTGTGAAAATTCCTCCTGAGTTTCCAAGTGCAAGGATTCCTGAACAGATATAATTTCCTAAGAATGCTCCTGCTGGTCCTAATACACAAAGTGCGATCGGTAACATTACCACGATCGCTAAAAATGGTGCAAATACGATTTTTAATGCTGATGGTACATATTTATTAAAAAATCTTTCAACATAAGACATTACCCATACAGATAAGATGATCGGAAAAATTGTTGCTGAATAACTCTGTAAATTACATGGGATTCCATAAACGCTAAAGCTTGCACCCTTTTCCACAAGTGCTGTAAAGGATGGATGGATCATAATTCCACCTAAAAACATCCCAAGGATTGGATTTGATTTAAACTGTTTTGCAGCAGTATATCCGATCACTACTGGGAAGAAATAAAATGCCGCATCACCTACAAATGTAAATAACTGATACAGATCACTTTTGGCACTTAATACATTTAACATATCTGGTCCCAAAACTGCAACAATTGTTTTAAAAAGTGCACCTGCAATCAACATTGGGATCAATGGTGTCAAACATCCAGCCAATGAATTTAAGATCTTATTTCCAACTCCTTTTAATGTCATTGGTTCTTTTTCTTTGTTTTCTAATTCATCTTCCAATTCATTATTTTTCAAGTTTCCAACTTCACATAACTGAGCGTAAACTTTGTCCACTGTCTGACCAATGATGACCTGATATTGTCCCCCAGTTCTCATCACGCCTGCAACACCAGGAATCTTTTCGACTTCTTCATCGTTTGGTACGCTCTCATCTTTTAGATTAAAACGCAATCTTGTGATACAATGTGTCACGCTACTGATGTTTTGTGTTCCTCCAACCGCTTCTAATACACGGCTGGCGGTTTCTCTGAATTTTTCATTTTTTGCCATAATATTTTCTCTCCTTTTAAATGTATTTTATAAAATAAAAACCCCAGCACAAAACAGACTCCTTCTGTTCTTATGCTGAGGTAATGCCCTAGTGGTTACAATCCTCACGGGAATATAAACGATTCACATGTAACATTAAATATAACAGTTCCTCGTTATTTAATGACCAATTCAAATATTCTTTCAGATATTCTTTAATATCTACCACACAATCGTATGTTTCTGGGTATTCTTCTTTTAATAATGTAAACATCTTATCATTATCACTATTTAATGTCGATTGTGCTTTCCTACGTTTTAGCAAATATTGCATGTGCGAAATGAATCTTGCGTAATTAAAATTATTTTTATTGATCTTTCGTTTTAATTTCTTTTCGATCAGATTTGTGATTCCCTCTATGATCTGATCATCATTCATCGTTTCTTCTACATTTTTTGTATATTGATTTTCTGCATTGATAAAATGCATTGCAATTCCAACTGCTTCACTTTTACCAAGTTTGATCTTCTTTCTACGATTAATATAGGCAACTGATTTTTTACCTATCATCATCTCTGTCTCATATAGATGTTCTATCTCGTATCCCAATGGCATTTTGACATTTATCTTTTCCTCATATCTCTTAATCGCAAAATGAATGTGATCTGCGAGCGTAAAGACTATATTTACACTTAACTCTTTTGTCAATTTTGTCTTTGCCCATTCTACAATTTTAGCTGAAATCTCAAAAATATCTTCTGGAATCTCATTGATCAAACTGATATATGAAGAATTTACGCCATAATAAGTTCTTTCAATCTTACTGATATCTGTTAATTCATATGGAACCTTTTGAAATCCAATACCCTTTCCAAAAGCGATCAACTCATTATTGTTGTTATCAAGACATATTGCAACATTGTTGTTGATCTTTTTAATTACCTTCAAATTGTAAAGCCCCCTTCTATGAAACTACAATAACCTCATCCTCTCCGGCTTTTACATTCTGTCCAGGTTGTGCAATCTTAAATTCACATCCATTATCATTTGCAATGATCACTGGTGTTGTCAGATTAATCTGTTGTTCTTTCATAAAATCTAAATCTAGTTCTAAAATCGTATCTCCAGGATTTACTTTATCATTGACTTTTTTTAGTGCTGTAAATCCTTCTCCTTTTAAATTTACAGTATTTAATCCTACATGAACAAGCACTTCCATTCCATTTTCCATTTTGATACCAAATGCATGTTTTGTATCTGCAATCGTTGTGATCGTTCCATTGCATGGAGAACAGACTTTATTTCCATCTAATTGAAATGCAATTCCATCTCCTAACATCTTACTTGCAAACACCTGATCTTCTACGCTATCTAAAGCAATACTTTTTCCATCTACTGGAGCATAGATATTATAATCTGCTTTTTTCTTTTTAAATAGTCCAAACATATGGGGCTCCTTTCTTAATAAAATGTTTTATTTCGTCAAAACTCCTATGAAATAAAAAAATCCCTGAAAACAATACATGAAATGAATTCAGGTAATGCCTCCAGAGAGTAACAATCCTAATAACGAATGAATATTCATTTGTCTTTTGAACAATATTTATTCTAATCTGTGTTTTTCTAAATGTCAAGTTTTTTTTACTTTTCGTCATTTTTAATCTTTTTACGACATAATTCCAAAATAAAGCTGAAAAGCACCTCAAAATTTTATATAATATGATTAATCAAGAAAAAGGGGGTTGACGTTTATTTCGTCGGATTGATATGACTAATATGAAAATCTCTGGTATTTACAATACTTATATCAATACTCGCGACAAAGAATTTAATCAATTAAATAACCAATTAGCTTTCAGCAAGCAAGAACTACAATCTACTCTTTCTATGATCAAAGATATTCTTTATACAGACCAGCTCGAAAATAAAAAAAATTCTCTCATAGAAAGTCCTCTTTACATTCCAGAGCTCCTTAACGATATTCAATTGATCACACAAAAAGATGTCTCTGAGCATCAGATCGATCTTTCAATTGAATATCAGAATATCATAAATAAAAATGTGATAAGCGATAGTTTAAGATTACAACAGATTCTTTTAAATGTTCTTGAATATACGATTAATTTTGCACCAATCGGTAGCAAGATCAGTCTTTATGTAATTGAAAAACCGTCACCTCTCACAGGATATACAGATTGTGAATTTCGCATCGTGAACAAGGCACTCACTCCTCTATCTACGATCAATGAACTCACAGACTCCAGCCTTAGAATATTAATCGCTAAGAGTCTTGTTGATATGATGGGTGGAACGATCACGATAAACACCTCGGAAGATGTTGGATCTGAATTTATCATTTCTCTTTGTTTAAAAATCAGTAATTTAACGACCATAGATCAATAGTAAATTACGCCCATTTCGCATTGCATTTGCACAGTTTTTTTTGTATAATTATTCTATGATATTAGTGCGTGCAGATACCCATTTGTATCTGCATTTCCTTATATCTTTCATTTTATATTTATATGGACTTAAGGAGGATTTACTTATGGTAACATGGAATAATCTTGATACTTTAACATCTTATGCTAAACTCAAAGATCTTAAAGATCATGTAGACATCAAAGAAGCTATGGCAGGTGAAAACGGTGCGAAACGTGTCGCTGAATATTCTGCACCTATGGCTTCTGGTTTAAGCTTTAACTACGCTGCAAAACAGGTAGATGATGAAGTCCTTGATGTATTAGCTGAATTAGCTGATGAACATCAGTTAGTTGACAAATTCGAAGAATTATACAATGGAGCGATCATCAACACAGGAGAACAGAGACTTGTTCTTCATCATTTAGCCCGCAGACAGCTTGGAAAAGACGTTATCGTTGACGGTGTCAACAAACGTGATTTCTATGTTGAACAGCAGAAAAAAGCAGCTGACTTTGCAAACAAAGTACATGCTGGTGAGATCACAAATGAAGCTGGCGAAACATTCACTACAGTTGTTCAGATCGGTATCGGTGGTAGTGATCTAGGACCTCGTGCTTTATATATCGCTCTTGAAAACTGGGCTAAGACAAACGGATGCGCTAAAATGGAAGCAAAATTCATCAGTAACGTAGACCCTGATGATGCTGCTGCTGTCTTAAATTCTATCGATGTTTCTCGTTCTTTATTTATCGTTGTATCTAAATCTGGAACAACATTAGAGACATTAACAAATGAAGCTTTCGTTAAAGATGCTTTAGTAAAAGCTGGATTAAATCCTTCCAAACATATGTTAACTGCAACAAGTGAGACTTCTCCTTTAGCTAAGAGTGATGATTATCTTGCTGCATTCTTCATGGATGACTTTATCGGTGGACGTTATTCTTCTGTATCTTCCGTAGGTGGAGTGATCCTTTCTCTTGCATTTGGACCAGACGTCTTTGCAAGAATCCTTGATGGTATGGCTGAAGAAGACAAGCTTGCTACTAACAAAGATATCAAAGCAAACCCTGACTTATTAGATGCTCTGATCGGTGTTTATGAAAGAAATGTACAGGGATATCCTGAAACAGCTGTTTTACCATATTCTCAGGCATTAAGCCGTTTCCCAGCACATTTACAGCAGTGTGACATGGAATCTAATGGTAAATCTGTAAACCGTTTTGGTGAGCCTGTAGATTATGTGACAGGACCTATCATCTTTGGAGAACCTGGTACAAATGGTCAGCATTCTTTCTATCAGTTATTACATCAGGGAACTGACATCGTTCCTTTACAGTTCGTTGGATTCAAAGACAGCCAGCTTGCTACAGATGTTGTGATCGAAGGAAGCACAAGCCAGAAGAAGTTATGTGCTAACGTTGCAGCTCAGATCGTTGCTTTCGCATGTGGTAAAGATGATGAAAACAACAACAAGAAATTCGAAGGTGGACGTCCATCAAGTATCATCATTGGAGATCAGTTAACACCTGAATCACTTGGATCTCTGTTAGCTCATTTCGAGAACAAAATCATGTTCCAGGGATTCATCTGGAATGTAAACAGCTTTGACCAGGAAGGTGTTCAGCTTGGTAAAGTACTTGCAAAACGTGTACTTGCACATGAAACTGATGGAGCACTGAAAGCTTATAGTGATTTATTTGAGATTTAGTTTCCTGGATCGGTAGATACTATTTACTGTATCGACACTTGTAAGCTAAAATAGAAAACAAAGAAAGGATCAGGTGTTCGCCTGATCCTTTCTTATGTAAGCCGAAAACCGGACTTGAACCGGCGACCCCTTCATTACGAGTGAAGTGCTCTACCAACTGAGCTATTTCGGCATATATGAAAGCACAGATATGTGTATCTATGCTCCTTTTGTAAGATAACATTCAATCTTGCTGACTGCTTCTTCTTCATCGACTCCGTCAGCTACGACTGTTAAATCCTCTAAACGATCTAAGTCTAATCCAAGACTCATCATTCCCATCATGCTCTTTACATTGACTTGCTTATTCCCTGTCTCGAATAAAATCTTGCTCTCAAACTGGCTCGCCATCTGTACAAGAAAAGCTATTGGTCTGTCTTCTTCTCTTAAGGCTACTTCCACTTTGACGTTCTTTGAAATCATTCCTGTCCTCCCAATCTTATCTCTTCCGCAATTCGGCCGATCTTCTTTAACCGGTGGTTCACACCTGACTTGCCTACTGGCGGTTCTAGCATATCTCCAAGTTCTTTCAGTGTAGCTTCCGGGTGTTCCAGACGTAATCTTGCAATATCCTGCAACCCTTGATCTAAAAAACGGAGGCCTTTGTGCTTATCAATATATTCAATATCTTCCACCTGTTTGACTGCGGCTGAAACCGTCTTATTAATATTCGCTGTCTCGCAATTGACACGACGGTTTACTTTATTACGCATATCTTTCAGAATTCTTACATTCTCCAGCTCCATCAATGCGACGTGTGCTTCCATAATATTCAACACATCAACAATCTTTGATCCTTCTTTCATGTATACCACGTAGTACTTCTTACGCAAGACAATTTTAGCATCTAAATCAAAAAAATTCAAGACCTCTTTTAATTGTTCTGCTGTCTGTACATCGGTAGATACAATTTCAAAATGATAATTCTTCTCTGGATCACTCATGGAACCAGCTGCCTGAAAAGCCCCTCGAATATATGCCCGCTTACAACATGTGTTCTGTAAAACAAGTCCAAATTCTTTGGAATCTAAAAGTTTCACTGCTTTCAATATTAAAACACAATCCTTATGCTTGTCAACACCTATCGTATAATTTCGACTTCTTTTTAGAAATTCGTTTCGTCCAACATCAATCTTCGCATGAATATCAAACACATCTTTGATCAGTGTATAAAAACGTTTCGCAGCAGATACCGTCTCCGTCTGGATCTGAATCTTATAATGTTCTGGCTCTAGACTGATATTCCCTCCAAAACGTAAAAATCCTGCGATCTCCGCAATCTTACAGTGTCTGGCACCGGTTTCATTTCTTGATAATTCCTCTTTAATATTACTTGAAAATGACATTGCCTACCTCATAATATCTCTATGCTCTACTTTGACAGAATATGGCAGTTGTTTTAATCTCTCTGCCAATTTATTTGTGATCGTAACAGATCGATGCTTTCCTCCAGTACATCCGATTCCGATCACAAGATTATACTTGCCTTCTTTAATATAATTTGGAATCAAGAATCTCATCATATCATCTAATTTATCAAGAAATTCTACAGATTCTTCATGCTTCATCACAAAATCCTGAATTGGTTTGTCATTTCCAGTTAATGGACGCAGATTCAGATCATAGTATGGATTTGGAAGAAATCTGACATCAAATACCAGATCTACATCCGCAGGAATCCCATGTTTAAATCCAAAAGAAACAACTGCAATCTGGAATCGTTCCCCTTCTTCTCCGTCTACAAAAATACGATCGATCTCTTCTTTTAACTCCCTTGTCAGAAGCTGGCTAGTATCGATCACATACGTTGCCTGATCTTGCAGAAATTTCATGATCTCCCGCTCTTTTGCAATTCCATCCTCAACTCTTCCATCTCTTGACAGAGGATGATTTCTTCTTGTCTCTTTATAGCGTTTTAATAAAATACGATTACTTGCATTCAGATAGAGAATCTCATACTTGATCCCCGCTGCCTCGATTTCTTTTAATTTGTGTGCTAACTCGCCAATTCCTCTTCCATTACGGATATCGATCCCAAGAGCAACATTTTCAATCTTGGCAGTTTCATCTAACAACATCTCTGCAAATTTATCAAGTAAAGCCACTGGAAGATTATCAACACAAAAATATCCAGCATCTTCTAATGTCTTTAATGCACTGCTTTTTCCTGCTCCTGACATTCCTGTTACAATTACAAATCTCATCTGTACTGCTCCTTTTTAGAACCTTCCAACACGTTTGACTTCTGGCTCCATCGTAACTCCAAACTGTTCTTTTACTTTATCTTTCACGTCACTGATCAACTGCATAACATCGGATGCTGTAGCATTTCCACGGTTGATCACAAAACCACTGTGTTTTTCAGATACCTGTGCATCTCCCACCTGATATCCCTTTAATCCTGCATCCTGAATCAATTTTCCGGCAAAATATCCTTCTGGACGTTTAAATGTACTTCCGGCACTTGGATATTCTAATGGCTGCTTTGTTTTTCTCGCTAATGCGTACTCATCCATTTTGGCTTTGATTTCTTCTTTATTTCCTTTCTTAAGTGCGATCACACCTTCTAAGACAACGTATTCATTCTTTAAAACGTTACTTGTACGGTAACCAAGCTCTAATTCTTCTGCTTTCAGAGTTTTGATCTCTCCTTCTTTTGTAAGAACTGTCACTTCTTTTAGTACCTGCACCATCTCACCACCGTATGCACCAGCATTCATAACGACGGCTCCGCCAAATGTTCCAGGAATTCCACCTGCAAACTCAAATCCAGTCAATTCTTCATTGAGTGCTGCTCTGGATGTAGAACTTAATAAAGTTCCTGCTTTGACGATAAGTTCATTACCACGCACTTCGATTCCACTGTAGTTTTTGTAAATCTGAAGAACAATTCCATCCATTCCATCATCTGCGACCAAAAGATTACTCCCATTTCCTAAAACAAATAATGGAATTCCCTCTTCTTTTGCAAAACGACTGACCGCTTTGATCTCTTCCATATTCTCTGGTGCCACAAAAATATCAGCGGGTCCCCCAATACGGAATGTTGTATGATTTTTCATCGGTTCCTGTCTTAAAATATATTTTTCTGGTATGATCTGTTTTAACTGATCAATCTTTGTATCCATAATTTCTCCATTCTTAATATTAATGCAAGATGGAATCCTGTATATCACAGGATTCCAAATCTCTTCATCTTATGAAAGCATCAGACTAGCTGCACCATAAATTCCAGCATCATTTCCAAGAGTCGCAAGTACAAATCCTGTCTCCTGTGCTTTTCCAAATGTATACTTCTTAAAATGTGCATTGACCGCATCTAAAAGGATCTGTCCAGCTCTTGATACGCCTCCACCGATAACAAACACTTCTGGGTCGACCATCAATGCGATATTCCCTGCTGCAAGTGCTAATTTCTGTCCAAGATCATCTACCCGTTCTTTGGCAAATGTATCTCCTTCTTTAGCAGCATCAAAAATGTCTTTTGCAGTTACTTCATCAAGGTCTCTTAGTGTAGTCGCTTCTTTAAAATCCTTTAATGCTTTCTTTGTCTCATATACAATTCCCGTTGCAGATGCATAAAGTTCCAGACATCCTGTCTTTCCACAATTACATACACGATCATCAAAAGGATCCACAGTCATATGACCGATCTCTCCACCATATCCACGGCTTCCATCAATGATCTTGCCATCAACAATGATCCCTCCTCCAACTCCTGTTCCAAGAGTGATCATCACCGCGCTGTTATAATCTGCTGCTGCTCCCATCCAGATCTCTCCTAAGGCTGCTGCATTGGCATCATTCGTTGCCTTTACCTTACATCCTGTAAGCTTTGACAATTCTCCTGCCACATCCACGCTTCCCCATCCAAGGTTCACACATTCATTAACTTTTGAAAACTCAAGAACAGCTCCTGGAACTCCAACTCCGAGTCCGATCACATCTTCCTTATCAAAACCATTTGCCTTGCTGTGATCATTCACTGCCTGTGCAATATCTGGCAGGATGTTCTTTCCATTTTCCTCAGTTCTTGTCTTAATCTCCCATTTCTCTTTTAATGTTCCATCTTCTCCAAACAGGCCCATTTTTACTGTTGTTCCACCAATATCAATTCCATATAAATATTTCATATCATTTAGTCCTCCATCTGACCTGTAACACGTTTATAAAGTTCTTCGGCAGCATTGTATCCCATCTTCTTCTGTCTGTGGTTGATCGCTGCTGCTTCTACGATGATCGCCAAGTTACGCCCTGGACGAATTGGCAGTGTATGTGCTGCAACTTTATTGCCAAGATATTCTACGTATTTCTCTTCTAATCCTAAGCGGTCATAATCCGCATCTTTGTTCCAGTCTTCCAACTGAATGACCAGATTGATCTCCTGCTCCATCTTAACGCTTTCAACACCATACAGATTCTTAACGTCAATAATACCGATTCCTCGCAGTTCGATAAAGAACCTTGTAACTTCCGGAGATGTTCCGATCAATGACTTCTTGCTGACCCTCTTGATCTCTACAACGTCATCAGATACCAGACGGTGTCCTCTTCGGATCAACTCTAAAGCTGCTTCACTCTTACCAATTCCACTCTCTCCTGTGATCAGGATTCCTTCACCAAATACATCGACCAAAACTCCATGGATCGTGATGCTTGGAGCCAATACAGTTCCCAGCCATCGGATCACTTCTGCCATAAATTCAGATGTCGCATCCTGAGATATCAAAACCGGTACCCCATACTCTTTCGCAACTTTTATCATCATCTCACTTGGATGCAGATTCCTGCAAAATACGATAACTGGAATTCCCGCTCCGATAAATCTTTTATAAATATTTTTCGCATTTTCAACATCTTTTTCTACCTCTTCAATAAAAAGGTGTTCTGCTTTTCCGATGATCTGAACTCGATTCTGTGCAAAATTTTCAAAAAAACCTGCCAACTGTAATGCTGGACGGTTGATCTCTGCCTGTTCAATGTAAACTTCTTTTGAATTGATCTCTGGTGTTACTTCTTTTAAATTTAATTCCTTGACCATATCATATACTGATACTCTATGCTCTTTATCCATAATCTTTCTCTCTTTCTGCACCCTTGATTGTCTGTCTCTTTCTCTATTTTAACATATTTCCTTACTGCTTGGAATCGTGAAAAAACCCATAAATAGACTCTGCAGTACTTTGATTCATGCCAGGAACATTTAAAAGTTCCGTAACTGTTGCTGTCTTGATCTGTCCAAGATCTTTAAAATACTTCATTAATTCTTTTCGTCTCTTTGGTCCAACACCTTTGATGTCATCAAGAACAGAATGTACTTGCCCTTTTGCACGCAATGATCTGTGATATTCGATCGCAAAACGATGGGCTTCATCCTGTATCCTTGTCACAAGTAAAAATGCTTCGCTGTTTGGCGCAAATATGATTTCCTCGTTGTTATAATACAAGCCTCTCGTTCTATGATCATCATCTTTGACCATTCCACATACTGGAATATCAAGTCCCAAATGATCCAGCACACGAAGTGCAACATTGACCTGTCCTTTTCCTCCATCCATCATCAGAATATCCGGAAATTTTGTAAAACTGCCAAGTGTAGTGTCTTTTCCTTGTTCTTTCAGTTCTTCTAGCTCTTTCTTTCCATGAAGAAATCTTCTGGTCAAAACTTCTTCCATACTGGCATAGTCATCCGGACCTTCAATGGTTCTTAAACGGAACTTGCGATAATCTCTTCTTCTTGCTTTTCCTCTTTCAAATACGACCATGGATGCTACTGTCTGAAATCCACTGATATTAGAAATATCAAATGCTTCCATTCGATTCAAACCTTCCATCCCGAGCAATTCTTCAATCTCATGAACTGCCCCGATCGTCCTTCTTTCCTCCCGTTTGATCTTCTCACGATCCATTCTTAATACATTCTGAGCATTTTCCTTTGCCATCTCTACCATCTTGTGTTTTTGCCCACGCACTGGTATCTTAAAATGTACTTTTGCTCCTCGTTTCTTCGACAACCATTCTTCAATGATCTCCTTTTCTGAAATATCATGTTCCAGAAAGATTTCCCCTGGAAGATAAGGCGTCCCCGCATAAAACTGTTTAACAAAAGCTCCTAAAACTTCTTCCTTTGAACTTTCCTCGTCTGCTTCCATATGAAAATGTTCTCTTCCAAGAAGCTTTCCTTGGCGGATAAAGAAAATAGATACGACAACATCCTTATCATCCTGTGCCATTGCAATAATGTCACGGTCCTCAAACGCATACGTATTGATCTTCTGACGGTCCATGATCCGCTCAATACTCTTGAGCAGATCTCTGTATTCCATTGCCTGTTCAAATTCCAATTCATCCGATGCTTTTTGCATTTTCCCCTGAAGCATTTTTGCAACCTGTTTATAATTTCCATTTAGAAACTTGATTGTTTCTTCGATCTGTTTTTCATATTCCTCCTTGGATATATATCCTTGGCATGGTGCATCACACTGCTTGATCTGATAGTACAGACAAGGCCTGTCCTTCCCTGTATCTTTTGGAAGTCTTCGGTTACAGGTACGGATCTTAAAGATCTTGCGAAGCAGCTCGATCGTATCATTTACTGCTCCTGCACTCGTATAAGGTCCGAAATACTTTCCTCCATCTGCTTTCATCTTCCTTGCCAGCATGATCCTTGGAAATTCTTCATTGACCGTTACTTTAATGTAAGGATAGCCTTTGTCATCTTTCAGTTTTGTATTATATTTTGGATGATGCTCTTTGATCAGATTGTTCTCAAGCACTAAAGCTTCCAGTTCTGAATCCGTGATGATATATTCAAAATAAGCAACATTCTTTACCATATGCTGAATCTTCACAGACAGATTCCGGCTGTCTTGAAAATACTGACGCACACGATTACATAACTTGATCGCTTTTCCAACGTAAATGATCTCATCTTTACTATTATGCATCAAATAAACTCCTGGTTTCGCTGGGAGTTTCTTAAGTTCTTCCTGAATATCAAACATGAACTTCCCTCCATCTTTATTTTGTATCTTTTGGGGTTGCAAAATACACTTAAGATTTATCACAGCATAAATTGGGATGTAAAAAAAGTGGCATATCGCTGGGTGATGTTGGTTGTTGTGGATGGGACAGAAAGAAGGTACCACCATCAAATTTTACACTTCTTAACCTTACTCCAGTTCTTAGAATAAACCTTCTTATTTCCAGCGCCTTTCGTATAAGCCTTCATCCTAAAATAATAAGCCTTCTTAGATTTCAGTTTCTTCACCATCAAATTCATTTTCGTTGCATATTTTGTCTTTGTCTGACTACGTTTAAATTTCTTTGATGTAGAATACTGGATCATATACCCTTTTGCTTTGCTGACTTTTTTCCATTTCAGCTGGGCTTTTCTTTTACCTTTCTTTATGGTTTTGATCGTTGCTCTTCCGGGTGCTTTTGTTGTTGTTTGTGTTGGTTTGTTTGTTGATGTCTGTGTTTTTTGTTCTGTTGTTTTCTCTGTTGATGATGTTGTTTCTTTTTTGGCTGTTGTTTTTTCAGTTGTAGTTACTTCTGTGGCTGTTGTAACTTCTGTGGCTGTTGTAACTTCTGTCGTTGTAACTCCTGTTGCCTCTGTGGTTGCTGGTTTTTCTGGTTCTTTTTTTGTTGTGTCTTCGTACAGATTAATCATCGCTGCGGATGCAAAACTTCTTCCGTCTCCCCAGTTGCTTGTTGTTACAAATTTTATGTACTGTGTTTTTACAGAATCTTGTAATATGATCTTTTTCGATTGGGCATTGTTCAGCCATCCGCTGATGCTGGCTGCTTCTGTCCATTCTTCTCCATCATCACTTACATATAAAATTGCATCTTTGATTCTTCCATTTGTTCCAACCTGTCTTGGCACATATTCAAGAACTGACAGATATACGGGTTCATCTAATTTTATTGTAATTGATTTTTCTTTGTCAGAACCATCATAAACTGTATGCCATAAAGTGTTGATATTGCCATCGATTGCATTTTTGGCGTAATCTCCTTTATCGCTTTGTTCGGAAGATACTTTTTCAATCGATAAATGTTTGATGGAAATATATTTTTGAGCATCATCTGTGTTATCTTTTGTAAACTGATATGTATTTGTTGTACCTGCCAGATAGACTCCTGTTGCTGCTGTTCTTACAATCAATGTCTTGTCTCCGCTTAAGTCTGGCTGTTCTTCTTTGTAAGAAGTCCATTGATCTTCTTCCTTGTATTTCCATTCTAAACCTGCCGTATTTCCAATTAACTGATTTTCCAGGTCATTGACATAAAGACCTGTTGGAAGTCCTTTGGATTCTTGGATGTCAATCGTAAATACATTATCATCTGAGTAGTCTGCACCGATAATATGAGCTTTAATTTCCTTCTCTGATGTGATGGATGCAATTTCTTTTTCGGTTAATTTTACACTGTGTTTCTCTGTCTGTGTCCATGTTTTTCCACCATCTAAGCTGTAATCCCATACAACGTCTGTATCGTCATATCGGCTGGATAAAATGATTTCTCCTGCGTGATCTCCATCAAATGAAAAGCTTGCAATTTCTACATCAACATTTCCAAGAAGCTGGTTTGCCACTTCACGGACTGCACTTGCCTGAATAGATTCTTTGTCTGTTGCCTTTGCTGCTGTCTTTAATGTGTTTGTCTGAAGCAAAGTAAAGCTTGTGCTGTAAGTTGTTGAAGTAAGATGCGACTTGATCAGATTCAGAAGATCATACATCGGATGTGGATAGTATGTATATGTTTCTGCGATTTCTTTTGCCAGTGCATAGTATTCTTCTTCTGTTTTCTGATCGTCCTTCTCATAGAGATTTACTAATCCAAGCCATGCATCAAAATTCAGTTTTTCGGTTTTCAATGCTTTTCGGTAAATGGATTCTAACTTTTCATCATCGTCCTTGTAAATGTCTGCAAGCATCAGAATTTCTTCTGCTTTTTCGTAGGAATCGTATTCATTTTGTGCCGCCTGCGCAAGAAGAATATAGTTTGCGTTCCATCCGCTTGTGTAACTTCCACTTCCCCAATCGTTCATCGTTCTTGTGTTTAAATGCTCTGTTTTGCCGGATTTACCCCAGCCAGATACATTATTTCCAAGATTCCAGATACCATTTCCGTTGGAATCCTGTGTGTAATAAATAAATGCACAATGAGCCGGCTGGCTGATACATGTATTTGGAAGTCCTTTATATGTACCCCAGATACAACTTCCTGTCTTGGAAAGTCCACCACAAACTGCTCCTTCCTCAAACATGATCCAAAGCTTTGGATTGCCTTTCTTGTATGGTATATTGTATTTTGATAAATGATACTTTTCATCCCATTTGTCGTAATTTTCTTCGCTGTAATATTGATCTTTTGTATATTCATATCCAGATGTATATTTGATATAACTATATGGACTTGTTGCACCATTTTTGTCATTTCTTACATAATGATTGAGCCATACGATTTCTTCATCATCAATGATCGTATTCATAACAAAACGCATCTCTTCCACGGTAAGTGACTCAAAAATCTCGTTCTCAATCAGTTCCTGATCTTGCCCTTTATGTAAATGAAGATCCTTATAAATCTGATATCTTGTCACAGGATCTGAAACCTGTGTCCCATCAAAGAAGAAATAATTTTTTCCTGATGCTGTTAGTGAAAGAGATAATATCATTTTGCGGTAAAGATCACTGTATTTTGTTCCGTGACCTGTTATATTGTCATTTGCTAAATCTGTTTTATAAGTTGTATACAATCTTGATAACACCTTGACGGAATTTAAATAACTTCCCTCAGGTTTTCCACCTGCTAAATAAAGACGCAGTGTTTCTTTGTCATTCATCAGCCATGAAATGGTATCTTTGTACTCATCACTGTATTTTGCAAGTGCCTGTAAAATTTCGTATCCGACACTTTTTACAAACTGTCTCTGTAAAAGTGTTAATTCATAGTCTCCTGTGATTTCCTGAAGATCATTTTGTTTTAATTGCTGATCATAAGTGTCAACTGTTTTGATCTCTGCGATATCGGAAGTGTCTTCTTTATAATCTTCTTTGATTAGTTTTGCGTTAGCGTAGACCGCTTCATCGTACCAGGCAGACCACCAGTTGTCACTGTTATCATCCGCTGTTAATTTTAAATATTTTGCATTTTTAATATCTACTTTTACAGATTTTGCTTCACTCCACCCATAAAACGTACTAGAATTATATTTTTCCGTCCATTCTTCCCCATCATCGGATGTATAAATATAAAATCTTACTCCGGTATTAAAATATGTACTCTGCTCGCTGATATCAACTCCAAGATCCGCTGTAAAATAGTCATAATCATAATCTTTGAGATCATAAACAATCTCTGAAGTTGCCCATGCACAAAGTCCTTTGATATAGGGTTGACTTTTTTCATTCACTTTCAATGTAATCATTTGATTGGAATCATTCTCGTCAAGATGAATACTGTGACCACTTGCCGCAAATGATTTGTCTTTGTCGTATGAAATGTCTGATAGATAGGTATAGTTCTTGCTTGCCGGCTGACTTTCCGAAGCGTAGATCTTATGTGTGAACAGCAAACATAGTGCCAGTGCCGACAACACAATTTTTAATTTTTTCCCCATATTTTTTACTCCTGTTTTATTTATATTTCCTGTTTTTGTTTCCTGATTTCATTATAACTTTTTGGGGATATAAGCACAATGTTTTTATGACAGTCCCTTAATCCCTTTTATTAATCTTTTAGAATCTTGCATTCCTTCTTATAAAAACAAATACCATACTGCATTACTTGCCGATATCCTTGCATTTCTATGTGTTTGTCATATTGCATTGTCTTAATCTGTTCCAATGCTTCTTTACATTTTTGATCCTTCCTGATCTGACTACACCTTTCCAATTTGCTTTATGTATTTATTTTATAAGTTGTATGACAGATGAATTTCATTTCTTCTCAACGTCTCCTGCACATCAATAACTCTCTGATTCCGACTCCCCTTCCAATGAAGTTTTCCATCAAATTCTTCCTGTACAAAAGGTCCATCTACGATCACATCGCAATATTTCACAACATCCAGTGTCTTGATCTCATCCCAGCAGAATCCTGTATACAGCCAGATTGTCTTATTTGGAAATGTTTCTTTGATCTCTTTTGCCAGAACTGCAACTTCTACATGGTTTGCTGGGTGAAGAGGATCTCCTCCGCTGAATGTGACACCTGAGATATAGTCTGGTTTGATCGCTTCAAATAATTCTTCTTTTGCTGCATCATCAAATGGAATTCCCCCTTCGATATCCCATGTGACTGGATTGTGGCAGCCTTTGCATTTGTGGGTGCATCCTGCAACCCATAGGACGGCTCGCAGACCGTCCCCATTTAGCATATCATCTTTCGTAATATTATGGTAACGCATTTTACATGGATTTCCTTTCCGCAATTTCTGCCATTTTGGCATCGTTAAGTCTTGTATCTCCTTTAACTCTGGAATAAGAGAGATATCCGTTCATACGGTCGATCTTTGTGAGATTTTTACTTCCACATACCGGACACACATCCATCTCTAATTCTTCGTGTCCACAGTCGTCACAGTATGCTAAAGACAGGTTGACTCCTTCATAGAATCCTTTATCCATCGCTCTTCTTACTAATGTCTTCACTGCTTCTTTGTTATAGTTGATCGGATATTTTACATACTGGATTTTTCCACCATTGCATAATTCCCAGAAACGTCCTTCAAGATCTTGTTTCTCGATCGGTGTGATGTCTTCTGTGACATGGCAGTGGAAGGAATTGCTCACGTATTCTCTGTCAGATACATTTTCAATAACACCGTATTTCTTACGGAACTGTTTTACCTGAAGACCGCATAAGTTTTCTGCTGGTGTTCCATAGATCGCATATAGATTTCCGTCTTCCTTCTTAAATTCTTCTACTTGTTCATTAATATAACGCAATGTTTCTAATGCAAACTCGCCATCTTCTGCCAGAGACTTATGGTTGTATAACTGCTGTAATTCATTCAACGCTGTGATCCCAAAGGAAGCTGTTGCACTCTTTAAGATTGGTTTGATCTTATCATGAATCCCTAAATGTCCACCTAAGAATCCCCCTTCACAATATGCCAACGGATTCGTAGAAGCTTTCATTTCTCCTAAATATTCATAAGTCCTGATATGTAATTCACGGATCAGGTTCAGATAATAATCTAATACTTCATGGAAATCTTTACCTTCCTGTTTTGATTTTGCATAGATCATTGGCAAATGAAGGCTGACTGCGCCGATGTTAAATCTTCCGACAAAAATCGGCTCATCTTTTTCACCTGCCGGCTTCATACCGCCTTCTTTATACCATGGAGATAAGAAAGCACGGCATCCCATCGGACTAATGATCTTTCCGTATTTCTTGTACATGCTTGCGATATATCCCTCTCCTGTTAAAGATAACCAGTCTGGATACATAGTCTGTCTGGAGCAGCGGATTCCTGCTTCAAATACATCTTCCAGCTCACATCCCGGTCCATGAAGATTCTTGTCATATAAGAATACAAGTTTTGGGAATAACACAGGCTTCTTGTGTCCTTCTTTTCCCTGTCCTCTTCTTCTAACATCTAACATGGAGATCGTTGCCATCTTGGCAAATCTTCCAGTTCCTGTTCCTGCTGTCATTGTGATAAATGGATAATCTCCGCGGCTTGATGATACACTGTTAAATTTGTACTCTAATCCCTGGAATCCTTGTTCAAATTCACGTTTGACATCTTTCAACGCTTCTTCTTCTGCGCGTTCTCTGGATAATCCTAGTCCTTCGTATCGTTCGATTCCTGCTTCATAGGATTTCTCGGCATATGGCTCTAAGATCAGTTCGATATTCGGTACCGTAAATCCACCATACTGCTGGCTTGCGGCACTTAATACGATATCTCCGATCACATCAAAGGCAACATCTAATGTCTTTGGTTCGTTGTACCAGAGATTTCCCATCTCAAATCCGCCTTTTAACACTTCCTGTACATTAAACAGACAGCAGTTCATCGTATCACGGCGGGCAGACATATCGTGAATATAAATATATCCGTCACGGCATGCCTGTATTTCTTCCGTTGTCATGAAAAATTTCTGATAGAGTTCTTTGTTTAATTCATTAAAGATCAGACTTCGTTTGGTAGAAACTAGTGCACTGTCTGTGTTGCTGTTTTCCTTATCACCAATGTACATGATAGACTGGCTCTTCTTGTATACTTCGTCTAACATCTGTACAAAATCCTGCTTATAGTTACGGTAATCTCTGTAGCTCTTTGCTACCAGTGGATTTGTCTGTTCTAATGCACCTTCGACCACATTATGCATATCTGAGATCGTAACTTCCTTCTTGCGCATCTGCTCCACTTTTTCCGTGACAAAGTTGCAGATAAAATCAAGTTCTTCCTCTGTAAATGTTACCAGTGCACGATATGCTGATTTATTCACTGCCACTACGACTTTTTGTACATTAAATTCTTCTTTTGTTCCGTCTTTTTTAATTACCTTGATCATAATTCTCCCTTCTCTATCAGATTCTCTCATCTTTCACTCATTATATTGTATACTAGATGTAGTATTTTATTTTTCTTTTACACACTAGATAGTGTAGCTTTTCAAGTTTAACACCGCTATCTGGTAAAGTCAATGTTAACTTTTTATCTCTTTCCCTTTATCTGTAAATCCTTCCAAGAGTAAGATTCTTACTATCCTTTATTTCCAGTTTTTTTGACAGATATTCTCCGAATGAGATCGACAATTTGTCTTCTTTTTTAAAAATATCAGAAAGATTGCGATCTGTTTTTAATACATAAACAGACTTCGCGATCTGAGGTTCATTTACTAATTCTTTGATGATCTTTGCATCTTTTTTTCCATTTGCAAAAAGCACGACTTTTAGATGTCCAAAATTTAGCTGCTGACTTTTATATTGTTTCCATTTCTTATTTGCATCTTTTAAGGACGTTGCCAAAAATGTCACCGACCTTGATGGTATTTTTGTTCCAGAATCACTCTGTGCCTTGTCGAAATCCGCATACGAATAACGAACCAATACTTTCTTTTCATTGAGCCGTTCAAATCCCATCGCCAACACAAACCTATGATCTTCCACATCTTGTTGTTTGCTGCATCCTTGTATGCAAAATGCAATTAGCAGCACCAAAAGATACCCTCTATATTTTTTCATCTTTCTGTTCCTTTCTCCACATCAGAAATAAAATAAGTGGAAAAAACAATCCGATCACCAGATTCCCATAGATAAAAACAAAAAAATACCTCCTGATCCATGTTGCAAATGTTGTCATGATCCATGGACTTATGACGTAAATTCCACCATATGACAAACTCAATCCCACGATCCTTCCTTTTGAAAATGCATGTTTGATACTTTCATTTCCATAAAATAAGTAACCGCTGAATACACAAAAGACACCTACGATCCAAAATGCGATCAAAAAAAGATCCAGTCTTGCCATGATCCCTCCTGGTATTGCCACTCCCTGTGCCATAGACATCACAGGTTCTGGATCGACCATCGTAAGTTTCTTTCCAAGGGAACCTACAGTACTTGCAAACACCCCAAGAAAAAGGATCATCAAACCTGCAAATGACCGCATCCTGATCGGTCCATCTTTCATATCTCCACGGTAAAACCACACGAACTCGATCGGATGCATCAGCGCAAATACAAGAATACTTCCATTGAGCATCTCTCTGCCACGCCAATTCCTGACTGCTAACTCATCCCATGAAAGATTTGCCATACTCAAGATCAGTACGAAGATCAGCGGTAGCAATACAAACCAAAAAATTCCTTCCATTACTCTGCCTCTTTTTGTTAAACCTCCCTGATTCATCAGATAAGCCAGAAGAAGCAATGGTAATCCAATAAAAAATGTTGATTTGTCTGGGAGAAGATATTTTTTTGTAAGATACAAAATACACAAATAAAAAAAAGCTCCATTCAGCAAAAATCTCACATAATAAATGATGGCTGCAAAACGATATCTTTTTAGTACATTTTCAATAGAAATCCCTCTTGCTGCATGATCTACGATCCACAAATAAATTCCTGCCATCACACATGCCATAACCACCACGACAGTTCCTGAATGATATGATTCTTGTAGTGCGATTTGTGGAAGAAACATTGCAGCTGCCGAAAATATTTCAAGAATCATGATCCGGTTCCCTTGTCTTGCCGTGATCATCTGCGAATTATTTTTCATCCTCGTCCTCCTTCTGCCTTACCCTCGCCCCTTCTTTTGTGAATTCTGGACGGTATTTCATCCGCTTTAGTGGATAACGAACCATAAAATCCTGAAATGCTGTGGATAATCTTCCTCTTTCTTCAACCATTGGATGTGCATATGGAATTCCATAATTCTCCAGATAGAATAAATGAATAAATATTGCCAGAAATCCTAAGAAGAATCCATACAATCCCCAAAAAGCACACAGAATGATCAGAAAAAACTTCATCAGACGAAACGCACTGGTGAATAACTCATTCGGAATCGAAAATGTAGCGATCGCAGTCAATGCCACCACGATCACTACGATCGTACTGACAAGATGTGCATCAACTGCTGCCTGTCCAACGATCAGACCGCCAACAACACCCATCGTTCCTCCGAGCTGTCCCGGAAGTCTGATTCCTGCTTCTCTTAATAACTCAAACGATAATTCCATCAGCAGTACCTCCACGATCACCGGAAATGGAACTCCTTCTCTCGCCGAGATCAACGCCAGCAAAAATGGCGTTGGCAACACCTCCGGATGAAATCCTGCAATTGCCACATAAAATCCAGGAAGCCCTATGGAAATGATCGCTGCTATATACCGTAAGATTCTTACAAATGTCGTAATTTCCCAACGATTATAATAATCATCACTTGCCTGAAAGAACACATTGAATGTTACGGGCAGCAATAAAACCATCGGCGAATTATCAAGCACAACCGCAATCCGCCCCTCCATAATACTGCTCGCAACTTTATCTGGGCGCTGTGTCAGCTGATACAGTGGAAATGGAGTTTTACTGTCTTTTTCCAGATATTGCTCCAGCATTCCATTATCAAAAATTCCGTCGACACAGATTTTATCCAACTGTTTTTGAATCTTATTTAAGATATCTTTTTGAACCAAATCATCAATATACATCAATGCATAATCCGTTTTACTTCTCGTTCCAATCTGCTTCTGGATCACTTTTAACCTCGTATCCCGTATCCTTCTACGGATCAATGCCGTATTCATCCTCAGACTCTCCGTAAAACTATCCTTGGGACCAACGATCGCCACTTCCTGATCCGCATTCTGTACCCCTCTTGTCGGGAATGATTTGCTGGAAAATAAGATAGCCCTTGCTTCTCCACCCAGAAATAAAATCGTATTCCCAGATAAAACCGCTGTCATAGCATCTTCCATTGTATCGATCCATTTCCAGTCTGCGGATTCGATCACATATTGGCTGATTGCTGTTCTTTCCTGCGGAAAAGAATCCTGAAGTAACGGTCTGATGACAGATTCCTGAAGCATTTCTGTATTTACTAAGCCGTCCATGTATACAATATATATGCTGATTTCGTGGTCGATTCCGATTTTGAATTGTTTTTGTACCAGATCGTTGCAATCCTGCATGATTTGGGTTGTGTATTTTATGTTTTCTTGGATATCTGGGGAGATGTTTCCTTTTAGTTTATGGGTTCTTGTGTGGAAGTGGTCCATGGGGTTTTTTCCTCTTTTCTTTTTTGGATAGTATGTGAGATTTTGGCAGGTTATATACTTACGATATTGGTTTGCAATATTTTATATGGAATAAAATGTAAAAAATAGCTATTGTAAATATATGGTTTTTCTGAAGAAACATAAGTCGATTTATAAAAACATAGTACATTTCAACAAAAAAACAAATCAAACAAGCAATTCTTAAAATTCAAACACTGTAACTACAGTCATGTATAATATTGCAGTTCTACAATTAAGAATTTCAGTTCAGAATTGAAGAATTTATGCACACAGGAGGATAACCTATGGCAGAAAAGCTAAAGAATAAAGTTACCGATGGTTTTCAAAAAGGTCATCCCTACGGAGAACTCCCACCTTGTATCCATGTAGGTATCTTAAATTTCAACCAGATGATAAGCCCAAATTATTACCATAAATTCTGTCTCATGGATGAGAAAACGAAGGAGATATATAGTAGAAAATTTCAATTTCATATGTTAGAATTAAAGAAATTAAAGTATGCAAAAGAGAAACAACAAAGAAAGCCATTATATCAATGGGCAAAACTGATAGCTGCACAAACATGGGAAGAACTAGAGCAGGAATCAAAAGGTAATAAATACATGGAAAGGGCGCTGGAAGAGATGATAAAAATCAGTCAGGATGAAATGGAAAGATACCTATATCTACGAGAAGAAATGGCAGAAAGCGATAGAGTCAGTCAGATACAAAGTGCAAAAAGGATTGGACGTAAGGAAGGAAAAAAAGAGGGAGAAATACTAAAATTAATAGCCAATAACGTATAACATACACACCGTGGTGGTTTGAATAGCCGTCCGTGTATATGAGAAAAACAAAATAATAATATAAAGGATCCAGAACCATTGAAATTTTGCCGTTATTTTGACAGGTTCGCAGCAAGCTTGGTGTGCTGCCTGAGCGAAGCGAGACAAGGAAAGCTTGCGGATAAGCGACCTGTCAAAATGATGTGCATAAATTTCCTGGTCTGGATCCTTTATTATTTTGTTTTTCTCATATACACTCCCCACGACTACCATTTCAAACTACAAATTACAATTTACATCTTCCAATTAGCCGCCTCCACCTGCAATTCCACCATATGTCGATAAATCCCATCACAAGCTTTCAATTCATCCGGCGTTCCGTTTTCAGCAACAACCCCGTCTTTCAACACAACAATCTTATCAGCGCCATCCACAGTTCTCATTCGATGTGCAATAATTAATACAGTCTTATCCTTGATTAATTTTGATAATGCTTCCTGTATCAATGATTCATTATCTACATCCAAAGATGCCGTCGCTTCGTCCATCAGGATGATTGGTGCATCTTTTAAGAATGCTCGTGCTATCGAGATTCTCTGGCGTTCTCCGCCGGATAGTTCTGAGCCGTTTTCTCCGATCATGGTATCCCATTTCTGTGGCATTTTCTCGATAAAGTCTTCACAGTTTGCTAATTTTGCTGCTGCCATAACTTCTTCGTCTGTTGCATCTTTTCTTCCGATTCGGATGTTTTCCATAATCGTGTTGTTAAATAGTGTTACATCCTGAAATACAATGGAATATAGTGATAATAATATTTCTGGATCGATCTTAGAGATATCCATGCCTCCGACCGTGATCGTTCCTTTGTTGATATCCCAGAATCTTGCAGCTAATCTTGATACGGTTGTTTTTCCACTTCCGGATGGTCCGATCAGTGCGGTTACTTCGCCTTGTTTTGCGGTGAAGCTTACGTCTTTTAAGATCTGTTCATTTCCATCGTAAGAAAATCCTACGTGATCAAAGTTGATGTCATATCCCTGATTGCTTAGTGTTTTATTTCCATCCTGTTCTTCGTGGCTTAAGATTTCATCCATTCGTTTGCACTGTGTGTCTGTAGAGATGATCGCGGATAAATTCTCTAATGCTACCTGGAATGGATCGTACATCCTTGATACGACCAGCAGATACATGAAGAATGTTAATGCATCGATTTCTCCTTTTGCAAATAAGATTCCTCCGACTAAGGTTGTCGTTCCGATTCCTACTTTTAAGATCAGCTGTGACAGGCATACGAACATTGCGTTGATCGCTTCGGATACTACGGCGTGTTTTTCAACAGCCTGAATCTTTTTGTTTAAGCCTTCCATATAGGTATTTGTTGCGTTGTATGATTTTAAATCTCTAACGGTTTCCAGCCCTTCCTGAATTCCATCCTGGCATTCCAGTTTGTATTTCATTGCATTTTCATTTAATCGGTGTGAAATTGGTCTTGCACCGAATACAACAAAAAATGCAACTGGTAATACCCATACAGCTGCCAATGTCATTTTTACATTGAAAAAGAATAAACAGATCGTTACGATCGTTGTGGAACACATGGAACCGAATAACTGTGGGAAAAAGTGAGAACTTGCTGTTTCCAGCCATGCACAGTCTCCCATGATCGTACTTGTAAGGTCTGCAAGGTCCTTTTTACCGAAAAATGATAATGGAATCTTTCTTAATTTCTCTGCCAGTGTACGTCTTCTGACTCCACTTTCCACATAAGTTGCGAGGAATGTTGCGTTGTACTGGAAGTATGTTGTAATAATAATCAACAATATTGAAATAACCATTCCTCCGATATACATTGGCAATTTTGAACTCGGAATTCCACCATTTAAAATATCAGATGCCAGCAGATATAGAAGTCCGACTGGAACCATAAATGCTAAGTTTGCAATTGTTACGATGATGACCGCTTTAATCATATCATTGACACCCTGTTCAGAAAGGGCATATTTATGTTTTAATCTTTCTCTCATAATTATAATACACCCCCTACTTTCCAGTTCACTGATTTGTTATATTCTTCCCACATATGGGCGTAAATGCCGTGACTCTTTAATAATTCGCCGTGGCTTCCTTCTTCTGCGATCGCTCCGTCTTTCAAAACATAGATACGGTCTGCATTTGTGACGGTTGATAATCGGTGGGCGATCATGATGACGGTCTTGTCTTTTGATAAGTTTTCAAACGCTTTCTGTACTTTCTGTTCGTTATCTGGATCTGCAAATGCAGTTGCTTCATCAAGGATCAGAACTGGAGCATTTTTAAGAAATGCTCTGGCAATCGAAAGTCTCTGTGCTTCACCACCGGATACATGAATTCCTTTGGCTCCGATCATTGTATGGTCGCCGTCTTTAAATTTGTCGATGATATCCATACACTGCGCATCTTTTAATGCCTGCATAACTTCCTCGTCGGTTGCATCTGGTTTTCCAAGTCTGACATTTTCAAGGATGGACATCTTTAATAATTTGCTGTCCTGAAATACATAAGAAATCTGATTCATAAGTTCACTGCTTGTGATATCTCTCACATCAACGCCGCCGATCTTTACGCTTCCTTCTTTGACATCCCAGAATCTTGCGATCATGGATGCTAAGGTTGTTTTACCGCCGCCAGAAGGTCCAACAAATGCGACATGTTCTCCCGCTTTGATCTCAATGGAAATATGATCGACTGCATTTTTCTTTGCCCCTTCGTATGCAAATGTTACATCCCGAAGAGATACGGAACTGTCTTTTGGAATCTGTCCGTTGGTTGTCTCTTTTAATGACTGTCTGTTCATCACATCACCCATACGTTTTAATCCATCAACGACCTGCATCTGGGCTTCGCCTGCGTATGCAAGTTTCATTAATGTTGTTGTTAAAATTGGTGTGATGATGATATAGAATAATAAGTTTAACCCAAATGCTGCTGTGATCTCATGTCCGCCAAATACATAGGCTGCAATGATGATAAATACAAAAATGGAATTGACCGCTGTTGTAAATCCAACCATTGGTTTTCTCATTTTTTTCGTAAATCCCAGTGTCCATTTTTCATATTCATCAATTGCTTCTTTGAATCTCTTAAATGAAAATACCGTCTGTCCAAATGTTTTGACAACGGGAACTCCACGAATATATTCAACCGCTTCTGCTGACATGACTTCCAAGGAATTCTGATACTGTTTCATACTTTCTGCCAGATCTTTTCCACTCATGGAACTCATGAATACGAATCCGATCGCTGCCGGGATCAGACACATGATTCCTAACCTCCAGTCAAAGACTGCCATTAAGATGATAAGTCCGATCGGTGTTGCCTTGGAAACTGCTTTATCTGGAAGGGTATGTGCCAGATATGTTTCTGTTGCTGCACTGGAATCTATGACGATCTTTCGAATCTTACCAGTTCCTTCGCTTTCAATATATCCTAATGGTAATGTCATGATGTGGTTCATCATTGCTGTTCTCATCTGTGCCTGTACATGGAATGCTGCGATATGAGAGCACATGAGGCCCGCCATATAGATGATCATTCCAAGAATCGCAAATCCTACCGCACGCCATCCATAAGTGCTGATTCCTGCTGCCTTTGAGAAATCAAATCTGACTCTTAACACTTCCTGCATCACTTTCCAGATATAATAAAATGGAACTAACGCAACAAATGCACTGATCGCTGCAAGAATGGTTGAGAGAATGCTTAAATATTTGTAACTGCCTGCGAAATGGTATAACTGCTTTGTCAGGCTTTCTTCTTTTTCTTTCTTTTCTTCCATTATATTCACCTCCGTAAATTATTTATTGTCGGACAATTCCATCTGTCTGCTGTCCTTATTTAAATTGTGCTTGCGCTTATATTCAAGCGGTGCAGCCCCGTAATAATTCTTAAATGCTTTTGCAAATCTTGATTGTGTCGCAAATCCTACTGCATCACTGATCTCTGATATTTTCATTGAATTTTTCAGAATCAATTCTGCTGCCTTTTTCATTCGGATCTCATTCAATAATTCGCTGTATCCTCTTCCATATACTCCCTGGAAATAATTCTTAAGACTTGTCTCACTGATTCCAAAATGTTTCGCAAGTGTCGCTGCAGAATATCGTTTGCTTAAATCTTCTGTCAGAATATCCATGGTCTTTCTCGCAATCTGAATCTGTGAACCTGAGTAGTACACCCTGTTTGTCTCCACTGCATCCCTTTTGCTGCAAAGAACCTGAAGCCACCGGCTGACATCCACCGCAAGAAGATTCATATCTGCATCTGCTTCAATGTCATCTTGAATCACTCTCACTGCCTGTTCAATTCTTGCATCTGCTTTTGAAATAAATGGTGTCTCTCTTCCCAGAAACCGTTCTTTTAATTCAACGCTCATTTTGGTATTCCTGCCATTTAATGACAGTTCTTTGTCAAGTTCTGGACATGGATACAAGATCAACTCCATTCCATGATACTGTGCTCTTGGATAGTAAAATTTATCCGCTTCTCTTGAAGCAGTCCCATAGTCGATTGAATATTCCCCGGTATCCACATAAGTACCGCCACCATTTTTCAAAAGAACCTCGCACTTGCCAAGGAAACTGAAATTCACTGTCATGACCGCTTCCCCTTCGTAGGCCTGAATCTGGACTTCTGGGATTCTTCTTGATCTGATATCAATATACAAAAGCTCCAGATATGAGCTGATCCGATAACAGACGATCTTTCCTTTCTCTCCTGAAAAATCTGATGGCAGGATTACTTCTCGTTTCTCATTCATGAAAAACTCCTTCTCTCTTCCTTTCTTTTATAATTTACGGTTATATGTTAGTATACACTAACTTTTGATTCAAGAACAAAACAGCAAAATAGCTCCTTTTAGCATCTGGTTTGTTCTTGATTTTGTCTTTTTGGTAAAAAGAATCCTGTTTTATGGAATCTCCTGCAAACAAAAAAGGAAAGGATCATCACAAAACATGATAATCCTCTCCAATTTGTTTAAAATTTCAAATTCTAAATCTCATTATTTTCTAATAATATCAGTTGCACTAAAGACTTTATCACCTTTGCCTGCTTTCACACCCTTAGCTTCTAACAGCTCGGATACTGTACAAACTTCATATCCTTTCTTCTTAAGGATCGGTAATACTTTCTCTACTGCTGCAACGGTTGGCTTATGAATATCATGCATTAACACGATATCTCCGTCTTTTGCATGTTTTAAGATTGTTTCAACAGTCGCATCTGTGTTCTTTGTCTTCCAGTCTAAGGTATCAACACTCCAAAGGATCAATGGTATATCAATTCCTTTTTTAACATTCTCATTGATCGCTCCGTATGGAGGTCTTACGCTGACGGGTTTGCTTCCACATGCTTTGTAGATCGCATTCTCTGTTTGCTCTTCCTGTGCTCTTATTTGTGCTACACTTAACTTTGGAAGGTATGTATGATTCCATGTGTGGCTTGATACTTCATTACCTGACTCTAAGACTTTCTTTACTGTCTCTGGATAATAATTTGCATTCTGTCCTAACATAAAAAATGTTGCTCTTGCATCGTTCTTCTCTAATGCCGCTAATACTCTTTCTGTATTTCCTTTTAATGGACCATCATCAAATGTAAATGCGATCAGTTTCTTTGTTTTATCGATCTTTCTTGGAACATAAAGTGATTTCTTCAGTTCTTTGTCTGTTCCTTTACCGAGCAGATCCTCATTTGCCTTTACCATGTATTCTCCCATGGATTTGTTCACTGATGCATAACTTGTTCTCCCAAATCTTGTCGTTACAAAAAATATTCCTGCTGCGATCACCAGAATAATGATCAGTAATGCTGCAACTCTTCCTTTGTTGATGCGTCTTCTTTTTCTTCGTCTTGCCATTGTACCCTTCTTCTTTCCTTATGATTTTAATAATTGAAATGTATCTACATCCACAAGTCCAAGGTCTGTCAGTCTTAATGATGGAATCACTGGAAGTGCCATAAATGATAATGTGATAAATGGATCAATATCTCTGGATATTCCTAGTTTCCATGCCTTCTGTAACAGCTCATCGATACCTTTCTGGATGTCTTTCGCCGGTTTCTGGCTTAAAAGCCCCGCAACCGTCAGCGGTAAAGTACCTAAAACTTTGCCTTCAGATACCAGTGCGTATCCTCCCTGAATCTCCTCTATCGTCTGTACAGCTTTGATGATATCTTCGTCATTATCTCCTGCCGCAATGATGTTATGTGAATCATGTGCTACAGATGTTGCGATCGCACCGTTGGTTATCCCATATCCCTTGATCGGTGCCGCAGCTGCATTGCCTGTTCCACGGTGACGTTCAAATACACATAATTTAGAATATTCACTATCTGGAGTAAATAACCCCTCCTTTGATGGAACCTCTTCCTGTAAAAACTTCGTGACGATCTGCCCTGGGATCATTCCGATCACAGGGATCTTTCCTTCTGCTTCTACCTGAATCTTATCTTTGGAGATATCCTTTAATACAACGGTATGAAGCATGGATTCATTCACTGGTTTTGCTTCTTTTGTAAAGAATTCCGTGTTCACAATTCTTCCTTGTTTGTATACAGAATGTACTTCGACACTCTCCAAAGAATCAAGGATCACGATGTCCGCATCTTTTCCCTCTTCTAATACTCCGATATCATTTAAACCATATGTCTTTGCAGCATTATATGTTGCCATCTTTACCGCTGATATTGGATTCATTCCAAGTTGGATACTCTTCTTTATATTGTAACTAATATTTCCTTCATTTTCAATAGTATCAAGATGTTTATCATCGGTACAGAACATAAAATGTGCAATAAATTCTGGTTCTTTGACAAGTCCCGGAACTATATTTTCTACATTCCTTGCTGCACTTCCTTCACGAACTAAGATTTTCATGCCTGCAAGACATTTTTCTTTGGCTTCTTCAAAAGATGTACATTCATGATCTGTCATAACTCCTGCTTCCACATATGCCTTTAAGTCTTCTCCGCTAAGGCCCGGTGCATGTCCGTCAATGACCATTCCTTTACACAGCTCTAATTTCTTCATGATCTGCTCTTCTTTGCTTAGAACCGCTGGATAACACATCACTTCTCCAAGTCCTAAGACAAGCGGATGGTCCTTCCACTGCTTCATATCTTCCGCCGTAAAATCTGCCCCATTTGTCTCAAATGGTGTCGCTGGAATGGATGAAGGCATCATGACATAGATTCCAAGTGGGGCATCGCCTGCTGCATCCAAAATGTATTCCATCGCTTCATTTCCTTTGACATTGACAAGTTCATGGGGATCTGCGATAACCGTCGTTGTACCATGCGGCATAACTGCTTTGGAAAATTCCATTGGTGTCGCCATACTAGATTCAATATGTACATGTGCATCAATGAATCCAGGTGTGATATATTTTCCTGTACAATCTATTACATTCTCCCCTGAAAAATGACCAATTCCTGCGATTTTTCCATCTTTCACTGCAATATCTGCCTGAAGGATCTGTTCATTTTTCACATCAACGACATTTCCATTTTTAAAGATCACATCATACATCATTCTTCCTCCTTAAATTTTACGATTCCTACATAATATTTCTTATCTGTATCAAATAGCATATTCCAGTCGATTTCTTCGCACTCTCCACAATTCGACCAGATCAATTTCTCTTCTTCCTCATCAAATCCTGTGATCGTCACCCAGTGCCAGTTATCTTCTCTTAATTCATGCGCCGGATGTCTTAAGATCAGAAATGCAACTGGATGATCTTCCTTTAATGCTGGCAAGATAAAATCCAATGCCTGTTCTTTACTTTTGGGTAAAAATAGCTGTTCTGAACTTAATGTGATTCCATGATCTTTTGCATATCTTTTGAAATCTTTCGCAAATCTCCCAATCAGTGGATATCCCATAAATCCAGGTTTCATATAGCGATACATCGTCTGCATCAAATTTAAATATTGTTCATAGTCTGCTGCTTTCTGACCATCTTTTATCGGATATAAATCTTTAAAATCTTCCCGACTGAGTGCATAAATGGCTGCAATATTACTGCCTGTCACACTTCCACATCCTGCCAATCGCTGAAAATCTCCTGGAAACCATTCCTGATCGCCGCCATATCCTATGGTTTTACCGTCCTTTATGATCTGTGGACAGTGAAGTTCTTTCCTCATAGTCTGTCTTTCCTGTTATACTCTTAAATTCATTGAATTCTTTTATTTCTTTATGTTAAGATTGTTATCATTAGCAGATATGATCATTTACAATTTACAGAAAGGATGAGAACATCTATGAAAAATATCCTGATATCCTTATGTCTTGCACTATTTATCATCAGTGCATCCGTAACGATAACATTAAACTTCCGACCTTTATATTATCATGATATTTCCTCTTTGAAAATAGAAGAAACTTCCGGTTTTTCCAAAAAAGTGATCCGTGAAAATTATGATGCTTTGATTGATTATAATCAGTTCTTTTATTCTGGCAAATTAAAACTGACCTTACCTATGTCAAGAGAAGGCAGGATTCATTTTGAAGAAGTAAAACGAATCTTTGTCGGTATCGAATGCCTTTGCGTGATCACACTGATCTTATCTTGTTTCCTCATAAAGAGAAAAAATAAGATCACGAAATATTGATTTTTTGAGATCAGCTTCTATTATAACTGTTTTATTACCCGTAATTGTTGGTATTTTATGTGCGGTCAACTGGGATGCCGCTTTTACTTTGTTTCATGAGATCATGTTTCGAAATGATTATTGGATTTTTGATGAAGCTACTGACCCTGTGATCATGATCCTTCCAGATGCATTTTTCCTTCACTGCGCCGTTATGATCATCTTACTAATCTTAATTGGCAGCTTACTTTGTATGGGATTTCGTTCTTTTTTTCGACACAGGTTTATGCTATAATGGATAGATATTAATTATTTGTTTCAAATGTTACATTTTTATTAAGTTAGGAGTTTAGCAATGAGACTATCAAAAATAAAAACAAAGGAAATCCGCTATGTGGTCTGGAAATACCGCTTAAAACGATTTCTTCCACATATCTTAACACTTTTCCTTGCTGTTATTGTTGCTGGCGGAGCTTTTAGTGCTTATTCGGTATATCATAAAAAGCATCAAAAGCAACTGGCAAAACAATCTGAGGTCCAGCGTGAAAAAGATGTTAACACTGCTCGTAAAAAGGCACAAAAAGAAAAAACAACACTGAAACCTTGGTATACTTACCACAGCATTGCCCATGCAATGGGCGGGCTTGATGGCAAAGATTATTTGAATTCCATCGATGGCTTTTACCCTGCTTATCAGAAGGGTTATCGTGTCTTTGAAATGGACATCCTTCTTACTAAGGACAACGTTGCGATTGGGAAGCACCAATGGGGTTGTAAACTTTCTGATCCAACCAGTAAAAAAGGCGATCCAGTCAGTTACCGTAAATTCAAAAATACTAAGATCTATGGGAAATATACACCAACTTCTTTCCTTGATGTATTGAATCTCATGGAAAAATATCCTGATTTCTATCTGATGACAGACTCAAAAAGCACAGAGCCTGCAGATGCCAAAAAAGAATTTAATGTTCTTGTACAGACAGCTAAAAAAGTCGGTAAAGAAGACCTCTTAGACCGTGTGATCGTTCAGGTCTACAATCAAAGAATGTACTGGGCTGTAAAAAGCATGCATCCATTCAAGCATTTTGTATACACCACTTACAAACAGCCAGATGCAGCATTTTATAAAGTCGTAAAGTTCTGTAAACAAAATGGTATTGAAGCGATCACTTCTCCTAAGAATGATATCAATGATTATCGTATGGAACTGCTTGCAAAACAAGGAATTTATTCATATACACATTCCGTGAATAATGCTTATTTTGCGAAAGAGTTTATGAAACTTGGGGTTTATGGAGTATATTCTGATTTTCTTAGCCCAGCACAGGTGAATAATAGTTATATTAGGGCGAATTGTCCGAAGTTTGCTTCACGGTATGTGAAGACGATATTGCCGGGGATTAATCAGTAAATCCTGTAGGTAGTCTTTAGTATATGTGACAGAAATATTTGTTCTTATCTTATTTCTGTCACATAAAACTGAAGACTATTCAAACCACTACACAGTGTGTATGTTATATGATATCGATTATTGTATTCATCAACTACTTCATAGATCTGACCTTGGATTAATTCCTATGAATTTTCAATCACATACTCATCAAATAATGGTAATGTAAAGTATACATATCCTCTCATTTCACCTGATAAGATTCCCTTTTTTATCAAACGTTTTCGATATGGATTAAATTCATTTGTCTCCATTCCTATACGTTCCCAGATATCTTTAATCTTCCCACCATCAACCTCTGCAATTCCTCTTGCTACTATCCTGTCTTTCTGTGATAATTCTGACCAGATCTTATCCTAAACAAATTCACTCAAATACTGTTCATATTCATCAATGACTGCTTCGTAATCACCCGCATGATTCCATGTTAAATATCCAAGAACCTGAAATGCAAATGGATAACCTTTTGTAAGTTCTGCCATCTTCGCAGCTTGTTCTGATTCAATTGTGACATGCTCCCACCACTTAAATCCCTGATTTTGAAGTGGGGGCTTCTTGCTCAATGGCTCTACTGAGCCAAGTATCTACAAGCTATCCTCGCGTGCCCCGCGATTCTTTTGCCCAGACACGGGCATGTTTTCTTATTATCCAATTGTCCGGATACGGACAGTTTATGCTGTCAACATCCTTCTTGCCTCTTCACGGATGTTGATCGCTGCATTATGATCTCTGTCCATCTTATTTCCACACTCACAGTGATAGACTCTTTCGGATAATCTCAACTCTTTCTTTATCCTTCCACATTTACAGCATTTTTTACTGGAAGGAAAGAAACGGTCTACCTTTACCATTTTCTTTCCCTGCCACGCCAATTTATAGTCTAACATTTCCCTGAACAGTCCATATCCATTATCCTGTACGCTTTTTCCGAAGTGCAGGCACTGACTCATTGCTTTCATATCGATATCTTCCACCGCAACTGCATCATAACTGTCTGCGATCTTCCGGCTGAGTTTGTGCAGATGATCTCTTCGCTGGTTTCGTATCTTTTCATGACATCTGGCAACTTTCTTTTTCTGCAGTTCATAGTTATGGCTTCCTCGTACGCATCTTGACAACTTTCGCTGCTCCCTCGCCAGTCTTTTTTCATTTTTTCTGAAAAAACCTGCTTCTTCCGTCTCGATCTTTTCTGAAAACACTGCCATCCCCTGCATTGCATAATCTATTCCAAGTATCTTTGCAGTACTATAGTCTGATACAGCTGCTTGGTTTTCACAGCTGTATCCTTCATACAGCAGACTTGCAAAGTATTTTCCGGATGGTTCCATACTGACAGTCACTGACTTCAAACGAAGTCCTTCTGCTGTCTCCCTGTGTTTTTTCATGGCAATCCATTTTAATTTCGGAAGTCGAATCCGCTTGCTTTCCACCAAGATATTTCCATTGACCACATTCGTTGTATAGCTGTTTCTAGAATGATGTTTTGACTTGAATCTTGGAAATCCAGTCTTGGGATCCCGAAAAAAATTCTTATATGCCTTTTCCAAATGAAGCTGGACATTTGCCAGTGCCAGCGAATCTACTTCTTTCAGAAATGGATATTCCCTTTTATACATGGCCGGTGTGTTTTTTAACATTTTCTTTGTCTTTTCATACTCTCGAATCTTATCATCAAGCATCTGATTGTACAGAAAACGACAACAGCCAAATGTTTTGCCAAGAAGTATCTTCTGTTCTTCTGTCGGATAGATCCGGAAACGATATGCTATGTTCAATACTTTTTCTCTCCCTGGGTTTCAATGTATTGACGGATCACTTCTACTGGAGTGCCTGCTACTGGCACTTTTATAAGCATTGATAAATTTACTAAGTTCTGTTCTCGGCTGCGCACGGAACATTACATGCACATGATTAATGTCATGGTTCTATTATACCATAGATCGTGCTATCGAATAAGTGTTCTTTTTGTTTTTATGCAATTCATCTCCCACCTGTAGAGGAAGGAGAATTCTTGCTATATTATGTTAAAAATTGTTTTATATTTATTCATGATTGCCCGATTATTTAACGGTTTTAATTGTATCTTTGATGCTCTATATAAGAATGTAAGATTCTTTTCATTCTGTAACTCATCGATGTTCTCATATAAACCCGTTGCTAATAAAAATACTGGTAGATCCTGCCTTACAAAAATCTGAAAAGATCCTGCAAAAATCTGCATAAATTCATTATTCGTAACTTCATCAATTGTGATTAAAAGTCTCTTTCCATTCTTTTTCATCTTTTCCAGAATTGCTATGATCGCTGTCTCTTCATCTGTAATTGGTGACATTCCTTCAATTACTACTCCAAAACCGAAAAATGACAGATCAATTTTGGCAGATTTAATGATTCCAACACATACCTTGTTGCTATTTAACTTTGATAAAAGTCCTTTCAATAAATCTGTTGCTGGATTCAATTCTATTACGATTCATTGATCATTTTCTCTCAATTTCTGTGAAATCTCCGTCATCATTACAGTCTTTCCTGACCCACGCACTCCTGTAATAATAAACATCTGCTGTAAATGTATGAATGATCTCTTTTACTGTTCTTTACTGTTTTTATACTCTTTTACTGTTCTTTACTGTTTGTGTCAACATCCCAAATCTTGCAGCATTATGATCAAAATTTAATCCTCATCTGATTCCACTTCACTCCTCCATGCTCAGACTCAGATACTCCCTCATTCTCAAATCCAAATTTCGCATAATAATGCACCAAATGATCCTTACAAGTAAGCACTAATCCTTTTCTTTCCTGCTTTCTTGCATCTTCGATCGCACATTTGATCAACTCTCCTGCATACCCATGTTTTCTGTATGCAGGTATCGTATTCACCCCAAAGATCATCTGCCACGCTCCACTTTCATTGTGCAACTGAGCTTTTGCATACATCTCATCTGTCAGATCTTCTTCATCCGTTACAAATCCATCTACAAACGCAATTAATTTATCTCCATCAAACATCAGCCAGAAATGATCAGCATAGTATTTTAATCGTTCTGCTAATTCTTCTCTTGTTGCTGCTTCTGCTGGTGGAAAGCATTCTGCCTCTACAGATGTTACTGCTTCTAGATCTTTGATTGTTGCGGTTCTTATATTCATATTTTCCCCTTTTTTGTTCTTTGTAGTTTATTATATGTATTTATTTTAACACGGTGTTATTGTATGATGTAAGTATAAATAAGTGGGGAAAACATTTTGGAACAGGAGGAAAGTAAAAAGTATGAAAAAGATATTTATAGGCGTGATGATCGTAATTTCGTTTGTATTTGTGGTGAAAATCAGTTATGTTCAAACACAAAATATTATGGGAGATGAAACATCACAAGAAGAAAATTGCGAACAATTAAGCTGGACATTGAAAAACGGAATTTTGATAATATCTGGTCAGGGTAAAATACCTACGGATTTTTTTGAAGATAATTTAATTGATCCAGATCAACTGAAAGAACTGATTATAGAAAGAGGAATAACAGAAATTAAACCAGGTGCATTTCGTGGGTGTAATACTTTGAAAAAAGTTACATTACCAGAGGGATTGAAAACAATTGGATCCCGAGCATTTCAAGAATGTCAGAACTTGGATTATATTGAAATTCCAGATACAGTTACTTACCTAGGAAGAGAATCATTTATACTATGCAGTAAATTAAAATATGTAAAATTGTCAAAAGGGCTAAACAGTATTAGCGGCTCAGCGTTTGAAAATTGTGCAAGCCTTGAAAGTATCTGTATACCAGAGGGAGTTGAAACAATCCATTGGTATGCATTTAATTTCTGTAGACGATTAAAGATGATCTTGATTCCAAATAGCCTAAAGGATATTAACCCAATGGTATCATATGAATTTCCAGTAAAATTGGTTGCCATGGATGATAATCCGGTAATAGAAGAAGCTGTAAAAAGATTTCCGGAATTATCTTATGTAAGAAAAAAAGATTATATATGCAATCACAGTAATAATGATTACAGTATAGAAACTGCAACGAAAGATAAAGATGGAAAAGCAATTTTTATATGTGAAAGATGCGGTGAAACATCTATAGGAATTTTACCAAGAGTACAGAAAGCAGTTATGAAAAAACAGATATTTAGATATCGAAAGGGAAAAGAGCAACATCCATGGATTGACATTATAAAAAGTGATGGTACAAAATTAGCTAAAAGATATTATCAGATAACATACCCTAAAAGTAGTATGTATCCTGGAACATATCAAGCAACGTTGAAATTAAAAAACGGATATGAAGGAAGCATGAATGTTGAATATAAGATACTAAAAGCACAACAATATTTACATAGAAATAGTAACAAAATGATCACAAAATCATGGGACAAACCATTTTATGTGAATCTCAATAAGGATCCATCAAACTGTAAGTTTCAATGGAAGAGTTCTGATCCTAAAATTGCATCCGTTGACATGCAAGGAAAAATAATAGGAAAAAAGAGAGGAACATGTAAAATTTACGTTTATGCAAAAGAAGATGAACATTATGAACGTTCTGCAACTGTAAGTATCAAAGTAAAAATTGTGCCGGGGAAAATCAAAAAGATTCATTTAAAAAGAATATCAGGGAGAAAACTTAAAGTAACATGGAAAAAAGATACTAGATATGATGGTTATTGGGTTGATTATGGCACCAAGAAAAATATGCTGGATTCCAGACAATTAACTATTAATAATTCTAACAAAAACCGTATATACCTAAAAAACCTGAAACATAAAAAGAAATATTATGTTATTGTTAGAGGATATAAGAAAATAAAGAAGGGAAAACGATATATACCTGAGTTTAGCCCAGTAAATAAACTGACAATTACTATTTGATAGACACAGATATTATTAGTAGTGCCAATACCGTAAAACATACACACTGTATAGTGGTTTGAATAGTGTTTTATTGTATAAGTCAGAAAGAAGATAAGAATAAATAGTTCTTCTTATCTTCTTTCTGACTTATACCGTAAAACACTACCTTCAAATCACAACTTAATATTCTTCCTTAATATTACGGATCACTGTCATTTCCTGATTTGTAATATGTTTCTTCATGATCTTGCGTGCTTCTTCTTTCTTACCTGCTCTGATCGCATTCACAAGCTCTTTATGCTCATTCAACAATACAATATGGTAATCTGTATCTTTTACATATTCCAGACGATAACGGTAAAACTGTTCTCTTAAGTTTCCAATGATCTGAATCAGCCGTGGATTCCCTGTTGCATCGAAGATGATGTCATGAAATTCCATATCGCTGTCTGCGATAGCTGCATTGTCTCCAGATTCGATTGCTGATTCGAATTCTACTAATGCCTGATCTAACTTCTCCTGTCCTTCTTCATCCATACGTTCCGCTGCAAGTTCTGCTGCTAATTCTTCTAATGAACAACGTACTTCTAAGACATCTCTTAAATCTTTTTCTGTGATCCTTGCAACTTCTGCTCCCTTTCTTGGGATCATAACTACAAGTCCTTCCAGTTCCAGTTTACGGATTGCCTCACGGACAGGTGTTCTGCTGACTCCTAATCGATTCGCAAGTGCGATCTCCATCAGACGTTCTCCTGGTGCAAATTCTCCTGTGATGATCGCCTGTCTTAATGTATTAAATACCACATCTCTCAGTGGCAGATATTCATTCATGTTCACCTTTAATTTATCGCTCATAGTTTCTTCTCCTCCTGCTTTCTCCAATGTATCTTCCATACTGCTTTCTTATTTGTGAAAATACATTATTGTATCGGTCTTACTACGTATGCCTGTTTGATGTCCTCAATACTTCGTAATGATTCCATTGCATTGTCTGCTGTTTTCTTATCCTCAAAGACCGCGAAGATCGTTGGTCCGCTTCCACTCATTAAAGCTCCCTTTGCTCCTTGATCCATCAGATGTTTCTTAACTTTCTCAATGATCGGATATTCCTTGATCGTGACTGTCTCCAGTACATTCTCCAGACGATCACAGATTCCTGTAAGATCTTTCTCTTTCAGGCACTCCAGCATTCCATCGATATCCGGATGCTTCGAAAGTGCTGGAAGATCAAGGTTCTTATATACAAATGCTGTTGATACACTGATCCCTGGTTTTGCGATCAGAATATAGCAATCTGGCATCGCATCAACCCTTGAAAGTTTCTCTCCGATTCCTTCTGATAGTGCTGTACCACCCCAGATACAGTATGGAACATCTGCTCCAAGCGTTACTCCTATCTCACATAATTCATCGATCGATAATCCTAGATCAAACAGCTGATTCATTCCTTTTAATGCTGCTGCGCAATTAGAACTTCCGCCAGCCATACCTGCTGCTACCGGAATCCGTTTGCTGAGATTGATCTCAACTCCATCTTTAATATGATACTTATCCTTTATGAGTTTTACAGCCTTATAAACGAGATTACGTTCATCGGTTGGCAGAAACGAAAGATTACAGGTCATCTCAATCTTGTCATCTTTCCTTTTCTTCATTGTAAGCACATCATAAAGTCCAACCGTCTGCATGATCATACGCACTTCATGGTATCCATCTTCGCGTCTTCTTAAAACATCCAGACCAAGGTTGATTTTTCCATATGATTTTAGAACAATACTATGATCCATATGCACTCCTTTATCTTATGTGAAATAGTTTCTATCTCACACCTTGTATACAGAATATTATAGTATTGTTCTGAAAAAAATGCAATCCTTATTTACTAAAATATTTTTATTTCTTTTACGATCAAAAGCTTATCTCCTGGTTTGATATCTGAAATGTCCTCATTTTGTTCACGAATGCTCTCAACCGTTGTAAAATACGCCTTGGCAATAGACCATAGGGTGTCTCCTTCTTTGACGATATACCCAACGATCCCTGGGATCTCACGTATTTTGTCATAGTCTAGCGGTCCTTGCTTCATATCCGTCATAATCCGCTGTCTGACTCTGCGAAAAGCGATAAAATCAAATAAAACAGAAGCTCTGATCTCTATCTCTTCTCCTTCTGTTGGAATCGCTATCATCTGATCTACCCGCACATCCAGCTGATAGTCCTCATTTCCAGTCAGATTCTTCGTCTCAACAAAAAATGTAAACGGCTCCATATAAGAACTGCTCATCACTGGTGTCATATCTTCTGTGGACAGATACAAGACATCTGCCATCCACACACCTTCTACAGATAATCCTTGTGCTGTCATTTCCACATCGTCTACGGTTGCACTTCCTTTAACGGATAACACTTGCAACAGCTTTCCTGACTCTTGTTCCAGCCGAAAGCGTTTGTCTGCTTTCATCACCGCTTGGTTCTTTCCTACCAGTGTCTCAAAATCGAACATATGATATTCTGGAATTAGCGTTTCTTCCATACTATACCCGTCATCAATATACGAAATCTTATGATCTTCATAGATTTTAATATCACAGTCGATCGTAACATCCAAAGAAATAATTCTTTCTTCTCCATCCTCATCAGGTCTTATCTCTAACTGCTGTCCTCCGAGTGTCATCCCGATCCGTCCGATCATTCCTGGCGTACATTCATAACATTCCAACTGCGTATCTACCGGAATCTCCCATCTCGCATACTGTACCGGCATCTGGGCATCTTCTCCAAGATATAATACAAATATATGCATTGCACCCTGAATCTCGATCATGTGCTCTCCAATTTTTGCCTGCAGATTTTCCATATCTACCTGTGTCCATAAAATCTGATAAATGTTCGCCTTATTTGCAGGAAGTACCAATTCTTCTTTTAATCTCGCGATATCCTTTTTATTTACGATCAGATCTGTGATCTGTACATCTTTCTTTAACACGGATACATTTTCTTCATGAATTTCAATGATCCCTTTTTCTTTCATTTCTTCCGTGATCTGAAAGGAAAAAGTCAATAATACACGAATGCTTATTTTCCTTGAATTGATCAAAATCGTATTGATGTCATCGATCGTATATTTTACTTTTACATAATCCGATGGGAGCACTCCTTCTATATGTACATATTCCTCAAACGGAAGTGAATATTCCAGCGATTCAAGGTATGCTGACGTATCATTTGTACCATATAGCCCCTGAAATACAAATTCCCCCTTGATCCTTACCCGATCAACCATCATTTCCGTTTCCTGTATCTTTACGATCCCTCTGGTCTGGATCATCTTTTCTACATCTGGTTTTGTATCTGCAACATTGCAGTCCTGATCGATCGTGATCTGCATCTGTTTCTTCGCTTTCGCCACGATCCCATAAAATTCTTTCTTATCAAAATCCATAAAAAAATTCCTCCCTGTCTGTATATACAAATATATTCAGACAAGAAGGATTCTATGCATCACCCGTTAGTTTTCTAATAGCATCATACGGACATCTCGTGTGATCACATCCTGGTAGCTGAAACTTACAGTTTTATTCTGGTCATTACCATCTGTATTCTCTAATTCTACCAAAAAGATATTAGGGTATGTCTGTGTGATGACTCCCTTAGCTGTCACAAATTTATGTCGCCCTCTGTTTGCACTAATCTTGATTTTGCTGCCAATCTGATTCTTGATGGACTGGCGTACTCTGTTAAGATCTAATTGTGTCATAAATTCACCTCTTCCATATACAGAATATTCTGGAAATTCTATATAATGATTTTAATATTATAACATTTTGCCCAGTTTTTGTCAAATTCATGCATACAATATCCAGTTTTATCACTATTATTACCAAACAAGAAAACTGTACGCCTCATCGGTGTACAGTTTTCTTGACATATTATATGGAGTTTTGTAAATTATATGGATTTTATTTTTATATGGAGTGTTTTAACTATTATAGACATCTTTGTCTAATTCATTTTCTTTATAGCTGACAATCACAGTCGTTGCCGCATCACCAACAACGTTCAATGTAATTACAGCCATACCCGGCAGATAACTGATCGCAAGTACTAATGCATATGCTACCATACAGAGATCAGAACTTAATCCTAATCCTGACATGATAACAAAGATCAATGTTGTTCCAGCTACCGGGATCGCAGGTGTTCCCATCGCTACACAAATAGACAGGAATGCTGCTGTGATCAGCTGGGTTGGTGTGATATTGATCCCAGCTGCTGTTGCGATAAATGTGATCGCAACCATATGCATGGCAGTTGTTCCGTTCATATTAATAGTCATTCCCATTGGAAGTACGAAACTACTGATCTCCTTGCTGCATCCAAGTTCTTCCATGCATGTTTTTCTGTTTAAAGGAAGTGTTGCTGCAGATGACTGAGTCGCTGCTGCGAACATTCCAACTTTAAAAATCTTCTTTGCAAACTTGAATGGATTTAAGCCAGTTAAGAGGAAGATACCAATTGGATAAATCGTTACAACCAATGCTAAACTGATAAAGATCGTTGCGATCATAAATGTTAACGTTGGTCTGATATATTCTGTTCCATAAGTTGCAAATGTTCTGGCTAACATACAGAAGATCGCAATCGGACTGACCTTGTTGATCAAAAAGTCCATATATACCTGTACGATATCATTGAGATTCTGTAATAAACTCTTAATGGTTGCTGCTTTGTCTCCCAGAGCATTCATTGAAAGCCCTAAGATCACAGCTACTACAACAACTGCCAGAATGCTGTTGTTTGAACCAAGTACTTCCACAACATTCGATGGCACCGCATTGATCACTGTTGTCAATGGATTATATGCCTCTAGTGTTGCTACATTAGAAGTCGTTGTTTCTGGAAGATTCACAGAGAACCATCCCATGGATTTGATAAAGTATGCAAACAATCCAGCTAATGTTGCACCGCATACATAAAATCCTACGAATGTTCCAATTGTCTTTCCTGCGATCTTTCCAAGTCTCTTTGGATCTGCCATGCTGCATAATGCAAGGCTTAATGATGATAAAACAAGTGGTACGATTGCCAGCTGCAGACCTCTCATAAATAACTGCTGTATGATATAGAATAAGCCAAGAGAATAAAATCCCTTTTCCTGTGTGATGTCCTGAAAGAAGATCCGATTGATCAGTTTCCACGTACCTTCATTACCGCCTGCTGTTAGTGATTCACGCAGCCACAAGCAAACAACTCCTAATAGAATTCCTGTTGCCATCGCGATCATGATCTTCTTCATGATAGACATGCTTTCTTTCCGTTTTGCGTCCATTGTGCACCTCCGTTTTACCATGTGGTGCGATTGAAACGGTAGCATCACAGACTATCATATCTTCTTAATAAATCAACGTGATTCCTTTTTCTTTACAAAATTCAACCCATTGATCTGACGGTCTTTCATCGGTTACCAGATAGGTTACCTTATCCCAGTCTAAAAATTGTACAAATGCCGTTCTCTCAAATTTTGTATGATCTGCAAGAAGAGCTACTTCTAGTGCCTGTTTTACCATCTCTGTCTTGACATCTGCTTCTCGTTCGCTGGAGTCCATGATACCTTTGTCCATATCAAGTCCTTTACAGCTGAGCAGTGCAAGATCCACATGATACCTTCTAATATTTTCTTTTGCTAAGTTCCCTTGCAGAGAGAGGGAGTCCTCATTGAACACGCCACCTGTTGAAAGAATATGAATCTCTGATCCTGTCATCTCACGGAAAATCTCTGTTGATGAACTCAGTACGGTAATATTACGGTTTGCCTTCAGTAAACGAATGGCTTCCATGACAGTCGTACTGGCATCTGCTGCTATCGTTCTCTTCTGATCTAATACTTCCTTAAAGAGTTGCGCGATCTTAGCTTTTTCCTTTTGATTGATCGATGTTCGCTTATAAAAATGGATATGTTCCTTCTGACTTGCACTGTTCAATACAGCACCACCAAATGTTCTCGTCAAAAAACCTTCCTTTTCCAGCTTTTCAAGATCTCTTCGGATCGTCTCTTCCGTTACCTTGTAGATCTTACTTAGTTCGGATACTGTGACTTTCTTTTCATTCTTAACTTGCTCTCTTATATGTTCTAAACGGTTCTTCACGGGACACCCCCCCCTTGTAGATTTTTTAATATAGTATATATTCTTATTTGTCACATACTTCTTAAATGTTCTGTGACTTTCTTTTATTCTATCATTGATTTTGTGGAATTCAAAGACTTTTTTCCATGTTTTCCAACATTTTCAATTTTTCTCTCACAAGGGATCTCTTTCTGATTTTTATTTATCGATTGCTTCTGCTGATTCTCTCATGAATGCTACATCTTCAGGATCTAATTCTAATTCTGCAGATTTTACATTTTCTCTGATTTCGTCTACTGTTGTAGATCCACTTAATAAGTTTAAGAAATCACCCTGTGCAAGAATCCATCCAAGTGCTAAGTTAGCAATTGTGCAGTCATATTTTTCACATAATGGTTTCCAAGATTCCATCATATCCATTGCATTCTGCATGTTTTCTGGCTGGAACCATTTCTTAGGAATCTGAGCTCCTACTGGTTTGTAGTCTCTTGGGAATGTTCCAGATAATAATCCCATTTCAAGTGGAGAATAGCACTGAATTGTGATGCCATTTTCACGAGCACATGGAATAATTTCATCTTCGATTCCACGATCTAAGATAGAATATTTGCACTGGATGATATCAAGATCACCATATTTGATGTATTCCTGGATATGGTTGATGTCTACGTTAGCAGCACCGATTGCTTTGATTTTTCCCTGTGCTTTTAAGTCATTTAAAACGTCCATTGTTTTCTGGATAGGAACGAAATATTCTGTTCCTGGTGTAGCTTGCCAATGTGTCATATATACATCAACATAGTCTGTTCCAAGACGTTCTAAGGAAGCTTCGATCTCTTTTTTCACAGATTCACTGTTTAAGTTCTTGTATAACTGAATTCCGTTAACTTTGTTGAACAGGTCACCTTTCATTTCCTGATCCCATGTTACACCACATTTTGTGATGATCTTAACATCTTCACGGTTCATTCCTTCTAAGGCTTTACCAAGAATCTTTTCACTGTTACCAAAGTTGTATCCTGGAGCTGTATCGATTAAGTTAACACCAGCTTTTGGAGCTTCTCTGATCGTATCTACCACTGTCTGAAGATCGTGGTCTCCACCCCAGGCAGATCCACCACCGATTGACCATGTTCCAAGACCGATTCTTGAAACGTCCATTCCTGTTTTTCCTAATTTCATTGTTTTCATTTTAAATTTTCCTTTCAGATCTAACAACCAATTAACCAAATTCTATTTGTAGTCTTCTTTATACTTCTTGAGCATATCTTCTACCATCTGACGATTCTGTACTCCTGATGTTGCTCCTGGATGCTGTACTGCGATCGCCGCTGTACAGTTTGCATATTCACCACATTCTTTGATATCTTTTCCCTGAAGCAGGGCTGCGATGAATCCAGATGCGAAGTTATCTCCTGCACCGATCGTATCAACTGCTGTAATTCCTTTACATGCTGGCACGATCATAACACCATCTTTGTTGCGAATGTAGCATCCACGAGTACCGATCTTCATAACTACGTTTTTGATTCCGTAAGAGAACAGTTTATCTGCCACCTTTGCTTCATCTTTTTCACCTGTCATCAGACAAGCTTCATCGTAGTTAGGGAAGAAGTAATCTACATACTGTAATGCACCAGCGATATCATCTAATGTCTCTCCTAATCGAGGCATAATCATATCAGCTGTAATTGTCATTCCTTGTTCTTTTGCGAATGAGAAGATCTTTTCCAATGTTTTTCCATCCAGTAAAGGACAGTTAAAAATACTTGCTAAAGATAAGATTTTTGCTTCTTTGATCTTGTCGAAGTTTACATGCTCGATATTCTCTTTCCAAAGACTTCCGTTACGGTTTGTGATAAATGTTCTTTCTCCATCCTCTGTTACAAGTCCGATATTAATGGATGTATTTAAGTTTGGATCAATTGTCACACCTTCTGTATCGATATTGTCTTCATCGCAAGAACGTAAAATGAATGCTCCTGCTGCATCATCACCGATCGCTGCCATCAACCCTGTCTTGAATCCAAGACGGCTGATGATCGTTGACTCATTCATAGCGTCTCCACCGACAGCCATCGCGATGTTATCAACCGGATATGATTCTATATCAAAAACTTCTCTTGATACTGGGCGCAGCGGGATATCTACTACCGCTGCTCCCAGACACAATACGTCTAACTTTTTCTCCACTTTATTCATCAGCCCTTCCGTCATCACCAAATAATTTGATCTTGTACATAGCACGTTCTTTTACTGCCTGGCGAACTGCACGTTCTACAGCTAAGAAAGGTTCGTCTTTATGTTCGTTGATAGCTTCCATAGCAGCCTGGCAAAGTTCTGTATGAATGTTGATCTTAGCGATTCCACACTGGATTGCTTTTTTGATATCTTCATCACCGATACCAGAAGCTCCATGAAGTACAAGTGGTACACTAACTTCTTTGTTAACTGCTTCGATAATATCAAATCTGATCTTTGGTTCAGCAGAGTAAACACCATGTACGTTTCCTACTGCTACTGCTAAAGAATCACATCCTGTTCTTTCTACGAAATCTTTTGCCTGAGAAGGATCTGTGTATGCATATTCAGCTAATGCTTCTTCATATACTGTTTCATTTCCTACATGTCCTAATTCAGCTTCTACTGGAATGTTGTATGCATGGAAGTAATCTACACATCTCTTGATCTCTGCAACGTTTTCTTCATATGGTAATGCAGATGCATCACGCATTACAGAGTTCATGCAGTGATCTACTGCGTTCTTTAAGATTGTCCAGTTGCGACCATGATCCCAATGTAAGATCACTGGTACTGTAGCTTTTTTAGCCATGGATTCCATCATATAACAGAAATCTTCAAAAGAAGTATTTCCTGTAAATCCTGTTCCGAAAGAGATGATGATTGGTGCACGAAGTTCTTCTGCTGCATCAATAACTCCCATTAACATTTCTGCGTTCCATACGTTAAAGTGAGGGATTGCATAATGTCCTTCACTAGCTTTCTGTTCCCAAAATCTGATATCTGCGATCATTTTAATTTCTCCTTTTCTTGTTCTAAATGTTGTTGTTTATTCAGCGACTTTGATAACACCTTTTACCATATCAGTTTTCTTTTCTGGATCGATTGCATCCATGAATGCCTGCTGTACATCTTTGTAATCATATACATGTGTTACCATATCTTTTACATTAAACTTACCGCTTCTGATTGCTTCAATTGTCTGAGGATAATTGTTGCAGTAACGGAATGATGTCTGGATCGTTACTTCACGGTTGATCTTTAAGAAGTCGATTGGAACTGGTTTAGACTGTGTTCCTACCATCATGATCTTTCCACCACGAGCTACGATCTGTACTGCCTGATTTGCTGTAAATGTAGATCCTGCACATTCAAATACAAGTTCCACACCATGATCTCCGAATAATTCTTCTGAACGAAGAAGAGCAACTGTGTCTTCTTTTGCACCATTGATCGTTCTGGATGCTCCAAGTTCTTTTGCAAGGTCAAGTCGTTTGTCCATAACATCTACAACTGTGATGTCTGTTGCTCCAAGACTCTTACAAGCCTGAAGTACCATAAGTCCGATCGTTCCTGCTCCAAGGATTACAATGCTTTTTCCTAATCTTGCTTCTCCAAGGATTGCTGCATGCATACCAACTGCTGCTGGCTCTACTAATGCTGCTTCCATTGTTGTCATTCCTTCTGGTACATGGTATGTCCATTCTTCTGGATGTGTCATGTACTCACAAAGAGCACCTTTGTAGTTAGGCTGTGTTGCCATGAAATCTACGTCTGGACAAATGTTGTAACGTCCTGTACGGCAATATTCACAAGAATCATCTGGTACACCAGGTTCGATCAGTACTTTATCTCCTGGTTTGAATTTTGTTACTTTTGCTCCAACTTTTACAACTTCACCAGCTACTTCATGTCCAAGACCGATTTTCTGGTTAGGATCTTTAGGTGGGATGAATGGTCCAAACTCGAATCCGTGAATATCAGATCCACACATTCCAACATATTCAACTTTCATTAAGATTTCATGATCTTTTGGTTCTGGAACTGCACATTCCTGAATCTCAAATTGTTTTGGTGTTACTAAGATTGCTTCTGAATTTTTCATAGCAAATGCTCCTTTTTTGTTTCGGTGCCCGGCCAACAAAGGACGGGCACCAATTACTGATTGTTATATTTTATGTTAAGTTATTTTTAGGATTTCCTAATTTGATTACTCAATGTTACCGATATCTTCGACAGATTCACCTCTTGTCTCAACACCGAATACGATGATTGATACAGCGATGATCACTGCTACTGCAGAGATCAGTACGAATACACCGTTAGATCCCATAGATCCTGCTGCTACAGATGTAACTAAGAATGGGAAGAAGATATTACTTACACGCCCCATTGCATTACAGAATCCAGATCCTGATAATTTTGCAGATGTTGGCCACATTTCTGGTACATATACTGCTGATGCGTAACATACATACATATAGATAAATGTATTTAATACGAATGTTGAAGCGATCAGTGCTGTCATTGTTGTCTGTTTAGATGTAATGACACCCATAACAGCCATGGCGATCAGTAAGATAACACCTGTTGCTTTTCTTGGTACTTTATCCATGTATAAAGATGCAAGGAAGATTCCAAATGGTGCACCGAACAGACCGAACATTGTCATGAACTGAGACTGTGATGTATCATATCCTAATGAACTTAATAATGAAGGCATCCAGTTCATCAGTGTGTACTGAATTGTGTTCATACCGATCAGTACTAAAGAACCACAAATTGTTCTCTTTAATAATTTACCTTTAAATAATGCAGAGTATGGTAAGTTTTTAACTGCTTTTGCTTCAACTGCTTCAACTGGTGGTAATGGTTTACCTGTAGATGCTTCAATTTCTTTTTCGATTGATGTCATGATAGCATCTGCTTCTTCAACTCTACCCTGAGATTCTAACCAACGTGGAGATTCTGGGTATTTGTTATAAATAATGATACTTGCAATGATAGATAATACAGAAGGGATGATGTACTGGATTCTCCAGTTCATGTTCATGCTGACTCCTGTAGAAACGATCACTAATGCGATACCATTACAGATTGGATGAGCAAAGTTACCGATGAATGAGTTTCTGGAAGACCATACACCACGGTTCTTACCTGGTACATACTCAGTAAATGCTGCGAATAATACGACTAATAATGCTCCTAATCCAAATCCCTGGATCAAACGGAATACATATAATACTGTTACGTTAGGTGCTGCTGCTCCACCGATCATAGCGATGATGTGGATCACTTCATATAATAAGATAGATTTTTTACGACCGATCTTATCACCGATCGGACCACCAACTAATGCTCCGAATAACTGACCTGCTGTGTAAGTTGTTCCCCACATAGCCAGTAATGTTGATCCTGGCTCTAACCAGTGTAACTCATTTAAAAGTACGTTCTGTACTGCTCCACCGATACCATTTGACCAGCATACTAATAATGCGAATGCGGATACTAACCACATTTTGATATGCCAACCAGAGTTTGGCAGACGGTCGAGTCTTGCTCCGATATTTGCGTTTTTGTTTGACATTTGTTTTTTCCTCTCTTTGTTTAGTTAAGCTCGCTTTCAAGCTCATTTTCCATGATAGCCCATGCTTCTTCGAAGTCATCCGCCTTATTCCACAGTGCTGGAGGTCCTAAGACTACCATATCTGCTCCTGCTTCGTATAATGGACGATAGACATCTCTGTTCATGGATCCATCGGCTTCAATTAAGAAATCAAGTCCCTTTTCTTCACGTATCTTAACCAGTTTACGTATCTTGTCATATGTTTGTTCAATGACCTTCTGTCCAGAAATACCTGCGTCTACGATCATGATTGTTACCTTGTCAAGTAATGGTAAATAATACTCAATTGTCTCTAAAGGTACGGATGGATTTAATGCGATTCCTGCTTTACATCCAAGTTCTTTGATCTTGTTGATCGTTACGAAAGCATCTCCCTCGATGCAGTCTGTGTGGGGCGTAATATAGGCCGCCCCTGCCTTTGCAAACGTTTCAAGGTACTGTTGTGGATGCTTGATCATTAAATGTGCATCCATTGGTGTACTAACTTTGTCCTTTAATGCTGCTAGAAATTCTGGTCCGATTCCAAAGCTTGGTACATATACACCATCTTTGATATCCATATGTAAGAAGTCTGATTTTTCATCAATGATACGAACCTGACGTTCCATATCAAAGAGATCACAGCAACCCATAGATGGTGCGATCATTAATTTTCGTTCCATACTCTGCTCCTTAGTAAGACTGCTTTTGTCTTTAAATCTAATAATTATTAGTCTTCAAAATCATAGTGGAAGATTACTTTGATAGCTTCTTTAGATGCCATTGCATCGAATCCTTTTTCATATTCAGATAATCCTAATCTATGTGTGATCAGTGGCTGAACTTTGATCTGTCCGGATTCAAGTAATCTGATCGCATTTCTCCAAGATGTAGAATCATAAGCCATATGACCGATCAGGCTCTTATTCCAAGATGTGATATCGTTGATAGAGAATTCTAATGGTTTGAATCCCATACCTACACGAACGATCTCAGCGTTTGGTCTTGTCATTTCGATTGCCTGTTTTAATGCGATGTTAGCTCCAGAACATTCAATAACTAATCCTAAATTATCTCTTCCGCAGATTTCTGTACAACGTTTAACAACATCTTCTTTAGATCCGTTAACTACGTGTGTAGCTCCAACTTCTAAAGCAACTGGGAAACGTGTTTCAACGTCTTCATCAAGACCTACCATAACGATGTTTACAGCTCCCATTAATCTTGCGATCTGTACTGAGAATAATCCAAGTGGTCCAGTACCGAATACTACAACGTCCTGTCCTGGGATTAAGTGAGACTGCTGAGCTACTGCTTTGTAAGCGTTACAGATTGGATCAAGTACTGCTGCTTCTTCATATTTAACACCTTCTGGAATCTCCCAGATCGCATGTTTGTGGATTCTTAAGATTTCTCCAGGAATCTTGCAGTATTTAGAGAATCCTCCACCCCATGTATTGTTATCTAATCCAAGGTTAACTTTTTCTTCACAGCAAAGGAAGTCACCCATTTCACAAGCTGGGCAAACACCACATACATGAGCACTGTTGTCAGAAACTACTCTCTGTCCAACTTTCCAGTCTGTTACTTTTTCTCCAACCTTAACGATCTCTCCTGCAAACTCATGTCCACGGATTGAGTTGAATTCGTCAGATCCGTTATCAACTCTCCAGTGTTTCATGTCTGCTCCACAAATTGCTGCTGCTTTGATCTCTAAGATGATGTCTTCTGGTCCACATGTTGGTTCTGGAACGTCTCTCATTGTATAACCACCAAATGCCTGTCCATATCTTACAATCGCCTTCATATTTTTACCTCCAAAATGTTGATTACATAATTCCTTAAATAACCTTTTATCTTTTAATTACTCTATCAAAAAGCGCTTTCTTTATTTGATGTCTTTATTTTAATACACTGTTATGTTTTAGTCAATCATTTTTTGTTGATTTCAAACATTTTAGTTCTATTTCACAGATTTTGAGCTTTGTTTCCAAAGAAAGTGTCTGTTTTTTGTGCAATTTTACTAATGTTTGAATATTGTATACAGAATTTTAAGTTTTATATCGTAAGATTCCATCTATGAATTTTATATTATCGATAGTTTTTATTTATTCTTTGTGAATTTTCTGTCAGAAATCGCTCGTTTTCTATTTGTTTTTCTGCGGTTTTCTTTTTGTTTCTTTCTTTTTTCTGTAAAATGCAGATTTTTTTATGTTGTTCCAAATTTAGTTCATTCTGGATCGGAATCTTTTCGTTAATTAATAAATTAACAAAATTGTCAGATAATTAACAAAATTGTTCCTTGATTTCACACAATTTGTCTGTTATGATTATCTCATCACTTAATAATGAGAGGTAAAACTTATGGGATTTTTAAAGGGTAAAACAGCCATCATCACTGGTGGCGGAAGATCTGTATTAAAAGATGGAAGCTGTGGGTCTATTGGTTATGGAATTGCAACTGCATACGCAAAGGAAGGTGCAAACCTCGTTATTACAGGAAGAAATAAACAGAAACTTGCCGATGCCAAAGAGGAACTCGAGAGATTATACAATATCGAAGTTCTCCCAGTTCAAGCCGATGTAAGTGCCGGTGCTGACAACGAGACAGTCGTGCGGAATGTCATTGATGAAACAATCGCCAAATTCGGACGGATCGATGTCCTGATCAATAATGCACAGGCATCTGCTTCTGGAGTTACTTTAGCTGATCATACGACTGAACAATTTAATCTCGCACTTTATTCCGGTCTTTATGCTGCATTCTACTATATGAAAGCATGTTACCCTCATTTGAAAGAGACAAAAGGCTCTGTCATTAACTTTGCATCCGGTGCCGGATTATTTGGAAACTATGGTCAATGTGCTTATGCTGCAGCAAAAGAAGGAATCCGTGGTCTTACCAGAGTTGCCGCAAATGAATGGGGTCCTGACGGCATCAATGCTAATATCATTTGTCCACTCGCATGGACAGCACAGCTTGAAAATTTCCAGCAGGCTTATCCTGAAGCCTTTGAAGCTAATGTTAAAATGCCTCCTGCAGGACATTATGGAGATGTTGAGAAAGAAATCGGAAGAGTATGCGTTCAGTTAGCTTCGCCTGATTTCAAATATATGAACGGAGAAACACTTACCTTAGAAGGTGGAATGGGATTAAGGCCGTAACAAGACCTGCTGAGGATAGAATGTATTTTTTACCTTTGGCATCCTTTTATATCAGCTATATGGAAAAATGCGGAGACATTCGTTTAATCGATCGTCTCCGCATTTTTATGCTTTTCGCTATTTTATTTTGTTAACTGACTCTGACAGATTATTCTTCATCGTCATCATCTTCCACCCACTGGGCATATCCAGTATTATATGTCGATGTATTTTCTTCTTCTGTCTTGATCTCAGAATCTGTTTTCACCTCTGCTTCTGAAATTTCTGCATCATTTTCAGCTGTCTCTGATACATTTTTATCAGACTCTTCTACTGGATTCTTGTATTTATTGAAGATTTCCATGAATTCTTTTCCTGTGATCGTCTCACGCTGGATCAAAAACTCTGCTGCTTCGTCAAGAATGTCCATATTTTCACGAATGTATGTGACTGCTTTGGCGTAAGCTTCTTTTAACATCTTCATGACAACTTCATCGACTTTCGCTGCTGTTGTCTCTGCACAGTTCATAACTGCACGTCCATCTAAGTATCGGTTTGTAATGGACTCTAAACCGATCAATCCAAATTCATCGGACATACCATACTGTGTTACCATCGCTCTTGCGATCGCTGTGGCGCGCTCAATATCATTGGATGCTCCTGTTGTGACAGAGTTAAACTTCACTTCTTCTGCCGCACGTCCACCAAAGAATGATACAAGGTCTGCTAACATCTCATCCTTCTTATTTAAGTATTTTTCTTCTTCTGGACGCTGCATTGTATATCCAAGTGCTCCCATGGTACGAGGTACGATGGTGATCTTCTGTACTGGTTCTGATTCTTTTTGCAATGCCATAACCAGTGCATGTCCGACTTCATGGTATGCAACGATGTGTTTCTCTTCATCGCCAAGAATTCTGTCCTTCTTCTCTTTACCCGCAATGACAACTTCCACTGCTTCAAATAAGTCTTTCTGTGAAACAGCCTTTCTTCCTGCCTTGACAGCTCCAAGTGCTGCTTCGTTGATCATATTGGCAAGATCAGATCCAACAGCTCCACTGGTTGCCAGTGCGATTTCTTCAAAATCAACGGTCTCATCCATCTTCACATCTTTGGCATGTACTTTTAATGTCTCAATTCTTCCCTTTAAATCTGGGCGTTCTACAATAACACGGCGGTCAAAACGTCCTGGACGAAGAAGGGCTTTGTCTAAGACTTCTGGACGGTTTGTTGCTGCAAGAATAATGATACCTTTGGATGTATCAAATCCATCCATCTCTGCAAGTAAAGCATTCAATGTCTGTTCACGTTCATCATTTCCTCCACCATGCATTCCATTATCACGACTCTTACCAATAGCATCGATCTCATCAATAAAAATAATACATGGTGCCATCTGCTGTGCCTGTTTAAATAAGTCACGAACTCTGGATGCTCCGACTCCGACAAACATCTCTACAAAGTCAGAACCAGAAAGTGAAAAGAATGGAACTCCTGCTTCTCCTGCTACTGCTTTGGCAAGCAATGTCTTACCAGTACCCGGAGGTCCTACAAGCAATGCACCTTTTGGCAGCTTCGCACCAATCTCTGTGTATCGTTCTGGGTGATGAAGAAAATCTACCATCTCTGTCAGTGTTTCCTTCGCTTCTCCCTGTCCCGCAACATCTGCAAATGTCACTCCTGTCTTCTTCTCAACATATACCTTCGCATTGGACTTTCCAACCCCCATCATTCCGCTGCTTCTTCGCATCATCATGACAAGGAATCCAAAGATCACGATCGTAGGGATCAAACTGATCAATATCGATAAGAAAGTATCCATCGGATCTTCTGGTTCCTGTTCAAATGCGATCTTACTCTTGATCAGACGATTCACCAGTTCATAATCTCCGCTGATCCTCTGTACCGTATATGTTGTCTTGTAAAAAGGATTTCCCTCGTTCTTTGGTGTCACTTTCAACTGGCTGTCTGTGACCTTTACACTTTTTACCTGATCTTTATCAAGCATTGTGACAAATTTATTGTACGAAATCGTTTTCTCCGTTCCGTTTCTCCATTTTGTTAAAATCGAATTAAAAAAGAAAGTACCAAGAATTGAAACGATCAGGAAGATTGCAAGAATCTTCGCGTTTTTCTTCTTGTTATCTTTATCATTTTTATCATTCTTATTATTCTGTTGATTATTCAAATGTCAGCTCCTCCTTTGATTCATAAGCACCATTATATGTTTTCTGATTTTATAAATCAATAAAACTATTCTAAACTTTTTATAATTTTAGTGAAAAATCACATCTTTTTCGTAAAACTGGCTTTTTAGTACAATATATGGATAAGATTTTCCATACTTCTGGTGCTCTTTTGTAACCCCTGTCAGTATCGTATCAATATAAATATGTGTCCGGTCTGCACTAAATTCTCTAACCTTGATCTTATAGCCGCTCCCCGGCTGCCTTCCATATCCGATCACATAATAAGTAAAACCACCTGTTGTATATGTAAAATGAAATGCTTCCCTCTTTTGTTCATCGATCAGTTTGCCTAATTGTACCGGGATCACACTTCTTCTACAGACAACATATACAACCTTCTGTTTTTTCCCTTGTTCATCCTTTTTGATACATCCTGTCAAAATCACACATAAAATAATACCAAAAATAAATATCCAGATTCTTTGTTTCATGGATCTCTATCCTTTTTATCATTTTATGCAAATAGATTTAAGATAATACTTCCCGGATCATTATCGGTTTCGTTGGTTTTTCTTCTATTATATGGTAGTTTTCTTTAAAATGAAGAACTGCCTGTTTTACTTTTTCTTCATCATTTCCATAAATCGTTGCAAGCACATCGCCTTTCTTCACAGGATCCGCAACCTTCTTTGAGAAAACAAGTCCAACCGTTGGATCGATCACACTTTCCTTCATTTCTCTTCCTCCACCAAGGATCAAAGAGCAGATTCCCATTTCCTGCGCATCAATACTTCCGACAAATCCATCTTGTTCTGATCGTATTTCTTCTATAATATCTGCCTGTTCAAATAACTCTGGATGATCGATGTATTTCGTATCACCACCTTGTGCAGCAACAAATTGTTTGAATTTATCCAATGCTTTCCCACTTTGAATAGATTCCCGGACTCTCATAAGTCCTTCATCAAAATCCTTCGCCGCACCGCCAAGGATCAGCATATGCGAAGCCAATGTCTCAATAAGCTCCACAAAATCATCTGGTCCATTGCCTTTTAATGTGTCGATCGCTTCTTTGACTTCCAGAATATTTCCAACTGCCATTCCAAGAGGTTCATCCATATTCGTGATCACAGCCGTCATCTTCCTTCCGGCACTCTTTCCGATCTCTACCATCTCTTTGGCAAGTTGTATCGCATCCGACTCTTCTTTCATAAATGCACCGCTTCCGGTCTTTACATCCAACAAGATTGCATCTGCTCCTGCTGCCAGCTTCTTACTCATAATACTGCTTGCGATCAAAGAAATCTGATCCACCGTTGCGGTCACATCCCGCAATGCATATAACAATTTATCTGCCGGCGCAAGATCCTTCGTCTGCCCCATGATTGAAATACCAATTGAATTCACTTGTTCTTCAAACGCATCATCTTCAAGCTGTGTTGAAAAACCTGGAATACTCTCCAGTTTATCGATCGTACCCCCAGTATGACCAAGTCCACGCCCAGACATCTTAGCAACCGGGATTCCAAGCGAAGCAACAATCGGTGTCAACGCCAAAGAAGTCTTATCTCCAACCCCTCCCGTACTATGCTTATCAACCTTGATCCCCTGAATCTGAGACAGATCAAGCATCTCACCACTTCGCGCCATTGCCATCGTAAGCTCATAAGTTTCTTCTTTATCAAGCCCCTGAAAACAGATCGCCATCAACAAAGCTGACATCTGATAATCCGGTATCCTGCCATCTGTGTATTCACGGATCATCCATTGAATCTCATCTTTCGTCAAAGGTTTCCCTTGTCTCTTTTTTAGTATCAGATCATACATTCTCATAGATTCGGCCTCCTTTGCTTTTTGTTGTATATAGTATAACACAAAATTGTGATTTGTAGTTTGAAGACGGAAATTATTGGTGGAATATTATAAAAAGAAATCATGTGTCTGCAACCCACTCGCGTTCGGACTCCCACGTAGCTGTACTAAGCTCCTGAATGGTCTAACGACCATCCACTCGCTAAGTGCAGACGTGTCCGTACGGTTGCCGACACATGATCTCTTTTTATAATATTCAAATAATTTACGTGATTCAAACCACTATACAGTGTGTATGTTAAACGGTATTGACTGATAAGTTTTGGATTCGTTGACAGAAGATGAAAGAGCTTAAACAGCACCGATTTAGCGAAATATTTTGGAATATAATAAACATCTGTCTACCACTACAAAAATTGAAAACCAATATCGTTTAACATACACACCCTTCCGTTTGAAAATTCTTAATTTTATACGAGAATGTCTTCAGGTATTCATAAAAACATAAAAAAAGATAGAGGTACGAAATGATAGAATTCCATAGGATCTTTTGCAAAATCGCAGCCAACACGGGCACTGTTTGAACGCAGTGAGTTGTGCAGGAGTGTTGGCGGATCAGCGTTTTGCAAAAAATCCGTCAATGGAATTCGTTTTTCGTACCTCTATCTTTTTTTATGTTTTTATGAATACTAGATACATTTCCGTTATACAAATTAATTTTTCTTCTTCCGATTCTTAAGCAGCCCAATAACTACCACAATTGCTGCCATATCAATCACAAACATAATCCATTTTCGTGTTTTAAACGTCGTTTTTTCTTCTATATCATCTACCAGACTTGTTTTATGATCCATTTGTTTTAGCTTCTCTGAATTTCTAATCTCTTCAATCGTTAAATATTTCTTCATATTCCACCTCGCATCATAAATCTTTTTGCTTTGGTAATAAACTTTGCTTCCATCTGTGTTACAGGAGAATTTTTTCATCATTCCATCTGTGTTAACGAAGTATTTTAACATAATACTTTGGACATCCGGATTTTTATTATATGCTTTTACGGCTAGTGTCTGATAATCATCACTGTCTGTTTCATATAACCCGTTGGAAATGGTCCATTTCCCTTTTGTCTTCTTTAATGATGCAATCACATGATCTCCTTCTTCAACCGTTGTTTTCTCATGATAGGATGACGTATATTTTATATTTTCATTCTTCATGATGACATATCGATGATCTTCCGTTCTTTTTGCAATTGCTTCTGATGTTAATTCTGTGTTGATATAATCCTTTGCACTTAAAACAAAATAGTTATCTGAAACATAAGTTACAGATCCCACAAACAAAACATCTTGATTTTTATTGTTCATGATCCTGTTGATCTCTGTATCTGCGGATACGAACTTTATATTTCCTAGCATCATGAAGAGGCAGATAAAATAAACTGTTATACGTCTCATCCTGCAATGCACCTCCTTATGTTGTTATTATACATCGAGCGGTGTTGCGAAATATAACGGAAAATGTGAAATATACTTATGATTTTCTTAAATTCTGATTTGTAATAATGTTGCATGTATAAGTCAAAAAGAAGATAAGAAGAAATATTTATAAGAAAAAAGGGTGACACTCCGCATTTTTGAAAGCGTTTTTTACAAATCGCTGATCCGCGCCTGTTCCTTCGATAACTCACTGGCTGCGAGCCAAAATGCCCGCAGCTACGTTCAAACAATCGACCACAGGGCGCTGCGAATTTGTAAAAAACGCATTCAAAAAGTGCTCATGTTGTCACCCTTTTTTCTTATAAATATTTCTTCTTATCTTCTTTCTGACTCATACAACGGAACGCTATTCAAATCACTACACAGTGTGTATGTTAAAGTGTATTGGTTGATAATTTTTGTATTCGTTAACAAAAGATGAAAGGGCTTAAACAAGCACCGATTTATTGAGATGTTTTGGAGTATAATAAACATCTATCTACCACTACAAAAATTGAAAACCAATAACATTTAACATACACACCCTTCCGTTTGAAAATTCTTAATTTTATACAAGAATGTCTTCAGGTATTCATAAAAACATAAAAAAAGATAGAGGTACGAAATGATAGAATTCCATAGGATCTTTTGCAAAATCGCAGCCAACACGGGCACTGTTTGAACGCAGTGAGTTGTGCAGGAGTGTTGGCGGATCAGCGTTTTGCAAAAAATCCGTCAATGGAATTCGTTTTTCGTACCTCTATCTTTTTTTATGTTTTTATGAATACTCGATACATTTCCGTTATACAAAATTAAAATTTTATACTTCTACCATATTCATCTGTTTCTTTCATACACTGAATAAAGCTTTCCTTCGTAACCCCAGCATTCTCAGGTTTGAAGTCCCATTCTGTAGTGGTCATTGCTTTCTCTGCCATTGCATCAAAATCATCTTCTGTGATCTCAATGTCTTCAAAGCATACTGGCAATCCCATACTCAAGTTGAATTTTGCGATTCGTTCTCTTTCTTCGTATTCTTTTCCGAAAGTTAACAGACATAGCACACCTAATGATACGATTTCTCCATGTAAATGTTTTTCTCCACCTTTTGTAACGGTTGATCCGTAATATACACAGTGTGCAAGACTTGAGTTATAGTAATATTTTGGTGCTGCACTTACCATGTTAGATACTAATCCTGTACTGATGATGATGTCTAACGCTACCTGTTCTAATTCATAAGATACTTTATTCGCTCTTAAGTCGTCCAATGCTTTCTTTCCATATTCAACAAGTGGTGTAGTACAGATCTTGCTTAGCTGTACTCCCATCATTGGTGTATGGGATAATTCGTCTTCTTTGGATGCAAATACTGCTTCACATTCTTTGCTTAATGCATCTCCGATTCCTGCCCATAATAATTCTTCTGGTGAATCAGCGATGATGGATGATTCGATGAATGTATGGTTTGCATTCTTTGGATAGTAATATTCTCTGAATGATCCATCTGGGTTATAAATTACAGAGATTGCCGTGACAGATGCACAGTTTGATGCTACGGTTGGGAAGCAGAATAATGGTTTATCCATTTCATTTGCCACGTATTTACATGTATCACAGGCACGTCCTCCACCGACTGCGAAGATCATGTCTGCTTTCTTGACAACGTCCATGTCGATCAATGCGTTACCATTTTCATAGGTGGAATCACCACCGTACCAGATAAAATCAAGGATTTCTACATCGGAATCTTTGATTCCTTCTAAGATCTTATCTTTTGCTTTAGACATCGCGATCTTTCCACCGATGACAACAGCTGTTTTTCCATAAAATCTTGTTGTATGCGGAATCTCTTTATAACATCCCTCTCCGATCGTATAACTTGGTAAATTCACACTATAATAACTCATCTTGTTCGTTGCCTTCTTTCTCTTTATTCTTTTAACTCTTTATATTGGCTACATTATAGTCCTCAATTCTCAAAAAATCAAAGAATCTTGTGTTCTTTTTCTTATTCATGAATTTTATTCCACATTGATAAATTTCACTTGATTTCCATGCAACTTTATGACATTCACAAGATCAGCAAGTTTCATCCAGATCGTTGCTGTATTATCATTTGGATGGACTGCAATGTATTCATATTCTTTCAGATCTTCGTCAAAGAATACCGGAATCACGCATTCCTGATCGTTCAAAACGCCTAACGGCGAAACAGATCCGGGTTCAATATTTAAATATTTCATTAGACGCTCGGCTGAGGCAAAACTTAGTCTGGAACTTCCAATCTCATCTCTTACTTTCTTAAGGTCCGCCTGCTTGTCTTCCCGAATGATCACAAGAAAATGATGCTTTCCGCTGCCATCTCGTAAAAATAAATTCTTAGCACCTATTCCATTCTCATGATTCCACAGGTCAGAGTCTTCGATTTCATCGACTGTGTATACCGCTTGATGTTCAAACATTTCATATTCGATGTTCTGCTCATTTAAAGTATCTAACACGATTTTTCTATTTTCATTCATTTTATTCATTATCTTATCTGCTGCTGTCCGCTTGCTGCATAAATCTCGTACCATTCATAATGCTCTAATTTAACATCCATTGCTTTCACTGCAGATTCAATCCTCTCAACCTTTCTGCTTCCAACGATCGGCATTGCCTGTACTGGATGATACATGATCCATGCATACACGATCGTATCTGGTTCACAGTTATGTCTCTCAGCGATTTCTTTGATCTTATCCATTGCTTTCTTACATTGTAGATCATCTTCTTGAAATAATCTTCCTCCTGCAAGTGGTGACCATATCATTGGATGAATTTTATTAACTGTCAGATAATCCATCATTCCAGAATTGAAATGTTCAAAGCATACTGGGTTCCATTCAATCTGATTCGTTACAAGTGCTCCGTCAACCGCTTTATTCATTGCATCAAATTTAAATGGATCAAAATTTGACACTCCGATTTCTTTGATCAGCCCTTCTTTCTTCAGATCCAGCATTGCTCTGCCTGCCTCCCATGGATCTAAAAGAGGGTCTTCTCTGTGAATTAAATATAGGTCAAGATAATCTGTATGTAATCTCTGAAGACTTTCTTTACAGGATCGTACGATTCTATCATAAGTTGTATTATAATACCCAAATGATTCTCCATTAATTTCTTGTTTGTAAATTCCTGTTTTTGAAATCAGCTCTACTTTTCCCCTTAATGCCGGATCTTTGGCAAATGCTTCCCCTATCTGGGATTCACATAGAGTATCTGCATAAATCTCTGCTGTATCAAAAGATGTTACACCTAAATCTATACTTGATTTCATGTTATCAATAAGTTCGTCTGTTGATAATTCCCAAGTATCCAGTCTCCAAAAACCTCGGATGATCTGAGATAAGGAAAGGTTATCTGTTAATTTAATCTTTGTCATATTAATCTCCATTCTGTTTTTCTTTCATCATAACATATTTTCTTTTAACAACGCATATTTTTTACCTGCAGGAGCTTGTGATTTCTTAAGGTTCCAGGGACCTTAAGGTTGGCGGAACGTTGACAGACAAAGAAACATGGACGTTGGCACGAATCTGTAAAACATCATATTACAAATACAAAAGAGAACTGCAGCAAGAACTACTTCTGGAAAAGGGGCCAAGACAGAAAAATGATCGCCCTAAACCTGTCAATTTAAGCGATCATTTTTTGATTCATTAAATATCAGGTGACCGTCATATCGGTAACACCTTTTTCTATTATTAGAATATCATTTCATTTTTTTATGTCAAGACTTACTCCATTAACAACATAACATACTTCTTTCATTGTTATTGTTCAACGGTTAGCTGGACATTAACTAAAAAAGAAAACCTGTGCCATTGAACTTTCTTTTTTATAATATCTTAAGTGTACGTTCTAAGTACTCCCAATAATAAATCAAAAACTCTTCAAATAAGAAATTAAAAATAAGAAAAAGAAACCATACATACTAACCATTATCTCAAAACTAACTCTTACTATCTTAGAGACTTTATTTTTTTAATAACAATGCGAAAAAATAAAAATTATTATCATTAATGCTAAGCCAATAACTATAGTATTTCTATTCATGTTTATTTCTGAAAATGCTCCCAAACATATATTAGCTATTAATACACATATAGTCGAAATACTTTTTTTGAATACGGTCCTCCAAATCCATAATAATCTACAGGATTTATCAAAAAACGACTTATAATAATTATTGGTAATATCCAAAATGTCCAAATCATCCATAACTTAGCAATTGTTATCATAATAAAGGTATTGTTTTGATTTACTGAAAACAGCCACCAGGCGGGAATTAATGATATTAAAAAAATAATTTCTGGAATTGATCCTTATTTAATTTTAGTTATTTCGAATTGTGATTCTTCTGCATTTTTATAGGTATAAAACATCATATATAAAAAAAATCCCGACCGCAATAGTTACACTTATTAATAACATCCACATTAATTGATTGATATTCTCACACCTTTGTATCTGCTTAATAGGAAGATAATTTTTTCCATCTACTTTTAAAGATAACACCATTTTATTGTTATTTATCAAATATGTTATTTTCTTATTATGTTTTATTTCATTAGGAATTTGTGGATATTTAGGGAATTCTCGCTCTCCTATTAAAAAAACAGACCCAACATAAATATCCCTTTATCCTCGGTTTTTATTTATGTTGAGTCTGTTATTTCTTTATTCAGATAGATAAAAAACTAAATTATTCAATAGAAAGAATCTCCATATTCGCCTGTCCTTCCACAGCTCCATATGTGAATGTGATCTTAGTTCCTTCGTCCATATCATTTAATTTATTCACAAGGTCTTCATCATTCACCATAAATGTCTGGTAACTTCCGTCAGACATCTCAATCTCTACAGAACTTGTGTCTGCAAATCCATTATAAGTACCTGTTGCACTCTTTGGTTTGGCCTGTTCATCTTTCTTTGTTGCTGTTGTTGTCTTTGTATGTTCTTTTGTGCTTTCTTCTGATGTTGCTGTTGCAACTGGTTTTTCTTCTTCTGTCGTGTCTTTTTCTGTGTTTTCTTCTGTTGTAGGTTCTGCTGTTGTCGTCTCGCTGTTTGTTGATTCAGGGCTGCTTGGGCTCTTCTTTCCGCAAGCTGCAAATGTAAATGCGCTTAGCACGATGATTGTTGAAATTAATAAAAATCTTTTTCTCATAGTTCATATACTCCTTTCTGAGATAAGTTCAGTATATCCTATTTATACTTTCATGGCAAGTTTCTATCATATTCCTAGTCTTATTTTCATATCATTAGAGGTAGAACATAAAGGAGGATCTATGTTGAACGAAAAATATCAGGCACTGCTGGATCAATATGATATTTCTGTCTCTCATACCCGACGGGGCCGAGGCTGTGTTTTGTGTTTTGGGGAAAATGATGTCTATGCCTTATCCCAGACTTCTCTATCAGAAGAACGTCTTTGTGCTGTTTCTGAATGGACTTTGGCAATGCATGACCATCATTTTTATAAAACCGACCAGTACATTTTAAACAAAGACGGATATTTTCTTACTTTTGACCGGTATTACGAAACATTTGCGCTTAGAAAAACTTATTTGGGTACGGAATGCGATATTCATGCTTTAAAAGATATCAGATCTTCTGCGGAAAATCTCGCAAGCTTTCATAATCATTGTCTTGCTATTTCTTTTTCATCTGAAAATCTTAGAAAATATACATCCATTTCCACATATTATGAGCAAAAATATTTGGAATTAAAAAGTATTGCACGTTACATACGCAAACGCAAAAAGAAAGGGATTTTTGAATATTTATTTTTGGAACAGACGAAAGCCTTCTGGGAACAGATGGAGCGTTCCATCCAAATCTTAAATGAAACCACACCTTCCCGCTGTGGATGGTGTCATGGGGCTTATAACCACCATAATATCATCATGACATCCTCTGCCCCTGCTACGATTCATTTTGAACATTTTTACCATGGATATCCGATTCTGGATGTTTATTATTTCCTAAAGAAGGCACTTGAGAAAAATAATTATAATTTTGCCTTTTGTGAAACCTTTTTATCAAACTATGACCGCTTTATGCCTTTGTCAAAAAATGATCTTTTATGCCTGTATGGATTGTTTTTATTTCCGGAAAAATTCTGGAAGATCTCGAATCAGTATATGGCACACAAAAAACATTGGATTTCTCCACGATATATTGAGAAATTAGAGGAGTTTATCCACAATAAAGAAGCTCGCTCGATTTTTCTCGAAAAATATGTACAAATTTATAATGTTTTTTCATGAGTTTTAAGGTATAATTAAACAAAAGGCATTTTTATAACTTAAAGGAGGAGTAATTTATGAACTACAAAGAAACTTATCAGGAATGGCTTTCTAATCCTTATTTTGATGAAGATACAAAAAAAGAATTAACAGCTATCGAGAACGACGAAAATGAAATCAAAGAACGTTTTTACGCAGATCTTGCATTTGGTACTGCTGGACTTCGTGGAATCATCGGTGCTGGTATCAACCGTATGAATATTTATGTTGTAAGAAAGGCTACTCAGGGATTAGCTGATTATATCTTAGAACAGGGAACAGATAAGAAACGTGTTGCTATCGCATTTGATTCAAGACATATGTCTCCTGAATTTGCTGACGAAGCAGCCCGCACTCTTGCTGCTAACGGAATCAAAGCATTTATCTTCGAATCCTTACGTCCAACACCAGAATTATCATTTGCCGTAAGACATTTAGACTGTATCGCTGGTATCAACGTAACAGCCAGCCATAACCCACCTCAGTACAATGGATACAAAGTATACTGGGAAGATGGTGCTCAGTTTACAGATCCTCATGCTTCAGGTGTTACAGCGAAAGTTAATGCGATCACTGACATTTCAACTTGCAAGACAATGTCTAAAGAAGATGCCGTAACTGCAGGTTTATATGAAGTGGTCGGTAAAGAAGTTGATGACGCTTATATCGCAGAAGTTGAAAAACAGGTGATCAATCAGGCTTCCATCGATGAGATGGCTTCCAAATTAAAGATTGTTTATACTCCTCTCCATGGAACAGGTAATCTTCCAGTACGTCGCGTACTTGATGATCTTGGATTTAAGAATGTATATGTTGTCCCAGAACAGGAACTTCCAGATGGTGACTTCCCAACAGTCAGCTATCCAAACCCAGAAGCAAAAGAAGCATTTGCATTAGGTCTTGCTCTTGCCAAAGAAAAAGATGCTGATCTTGTTCTTGCTACTGACCCTGATGCTGACCGTTTAGGTGTATATGTAAAAGATGCTAAGAGCGGAGAATATATTCCTTTAACAGGTAATATGTCTGGTTCTTTATTATGTGAATATGTATTAAGCCAGAAGAAAGAAAAAGCTGGATCTCTTCCAGCAGATGGTGCTGTTGTTAAATCTATCGTTACAACAAACCTTGTCGATGAGATCGCGAAGGCTTACAATGTGAAGCTGATCGAAGTATTAACTGGATTCAAATGGATCGGTAAAGAAATCCTTGGATTTGAGCAGTCTGGAAAAGGTACATATCTGTTCGGATTAGAAGAAAGCTACGGATGCCTGATCGGTACATATGCAAGAGATAAAGATGCTGTTTCTGCTACAGTTGCTCTTTGTGAAGCTGCTGCTTACTATGCAACAAAAGGTAAGACATTATGGGATGTTATGATCGACATGTATGAGAAATACGGATACTGCGTAGACAGCATCACAGCAATGGACTTCCCAGGATTAGAAGGTATGGATAAGATGAAAGCTATGCTTGCTAATTTACGTGAAAACCCATTAAAAGATATCGCTGGTTATAAAGTTCTTAAGATCCGTGATTACAGCAAAGATACTGTTCTTGATGTAGAAAGCGGTAAAGTAGGACCTACAGGACTTCCTTCTTCAGATGTTCTTTATTATGAACTTGAAGGTGGAGCTTGGGTTTGCGTTCGTCCTTCTGGTACAGAACCTAAGATCAAATTCTACTATGGTGTGAAAGCTTCTAGTATGGATGAAGCTCAGGTTGAAAGTGCTAAATTTGCTGAGTGGGCTAAGGCTCAGGCATAATTTTTGATTATGTAGTTGGCCAGCTGTAGGCTTTGAGTATATGATAAAAAATAAATAAACGACAGGAAACGTGGCAAAATTCCAATGCTGCTTTTCCTGTCGTTTATTTATTTTTTATCATATACCAGAAGTCTATAGTGTGGACAATTACAGTATTGAAAAATCTGAGTAGTTGTGTCTATGACAGCCTACCTACAATTTCTCTGTAATATCTTTCAAGGATTCCAAAATAATATCTGGTTTTACATCACTTGCTTCCACATCTTCCAAAGTACTTTCCCCACTTAATACCAGAATTGATGTAACATCGCTTCCATCTGCGACTGCTATGTCTGTATAAAGTCTATCTCCAACGATCGCTATCTCTTCTGGTTTATAACCGGTTTCTTTGATGATGTAGTCTAGTGTGTGTTTAGATGGTTTTCCAAAGAATTCTGGGAATCTTCCTGTAGAAGCTTCTACTAATTTGGCCATGGAACCGCAGTCTGGAATAAATGTACCACCTTCCATTGGACAATTCCAATCTGGGTTGATTCCGTAGTATGTACAGCCATTTCTTATATAGTGGCATGCTTTGGATATTTTTTCGTAAGTTAGTGTTGTGTCAAATCCTAAGATCACAATATCTGGATTTTCATCTACCAACGGCATATTAAATGTCTTAAATTCATTGATCAGCGATGGAGTTCCTACAACATAAATAGTTTCCCCTGGATGCTTTTCTTTCAGATACTTGATCATAACATGACTTGAGATCATCATCTGTTTTGGCTCAATGTGAATGCCCATGTTACCAAGTTTATCAATATATGCCTGCTGACTCTTTGATGAGTTATTTGTAAAGAAATAATATTCTCTTCCTGTTTCTTCTACTTTATTTAAGAAATCTTTTGTAAAATCGAATAATTCATTTCCCAAATAAATTGTTCCGTCCATATCTAAAATAAAACATTTAATTTCCTTTATTTTATCAACCGTCATTCTTTATCTCCTTATATTTTCAGGTATAGAAAAAGGCTTTTGCTGTAGTGAACAAAAACCTTTTTTCTAAAGCATTATTACATTTATAGTAAAGTAGAATAATTCTACTTATACCCCTTGCCCATAATATGCATTTTCTCCATGTTTTCTGAAAAAGTGCTTGTCCTGCAGATATTGTGGTGCTTGTGAAACCTCTGGTTTCAAATGTTCTGTACGATATGCCATTTTGGCTACTTCTTCAAGAACTACCGCGTTATGTACAGCTTCTGCTGCATCTTTTCCCCATGTAAATGGTCCATGATTCGTGCATAAAACTCCTGGTACATAGATTGGATTTTTCTCTTTAAAGGTTTCAATGATCACCAATCCTGTATTCTTTTCATAATCACCTTCAACTTCTTCGGCTGTCAGTGATCTTGCACATGGAATCTCTCCATAGAAATAATCAGCATGTGTCGTTCCATATGCAGGAATACTTCTTCCTGCCTGTGCCCATGAAGTTGCCCATGGAGAATGTGTATGAACGATTCCACCAAGGTCTTCATATGCTTTGTATAACTCAAGATGTGTTGGGGTATCAGAAGATGGATTCAATTCTCCCTCGACTTTCTCTCCAGCCAGATTCATAACAACCATATCTGATGGTTTTAATGTCTCATATGGAACTCCACTTGGTTTGATCACAAATAAACCTTTTTCTCTGTCAATTCCGCTGACATTCCCCCATGTATATGTGATTAAACCTTTGGCTGGTAATTCCATATTTGCTTCATAAACCTTCTGTTTTAATTCTTCTAGCATGAAATGACCTCCTCATAGAAATCATAAAATTTTAATAAACGCATAAATGTGATCCTTGCACGTACATATGGTGATAATCTTGCTGTCTCAGCCTGATAACTTTCATCAAATCCTAGATCTTCTAATGATTTTACTCCCTCTACTTTATTGATCATCGCAATCAATTCTTCATCTGTTGGAATTTCATTAATGATTGCTGCAATTTCTTCTTTATGTTCGATCAATTTCTTAGAATCAACCTGTTCTAACAGATTTGGAGTATTTTCTTCCATGATGATATCAAACATTCCTGGTTTATTGAATTTCTCACGAATCAAATCTTCCTCGATTGGCATTTTATCCTTTACTTTGAATTCGCCTGCAAGCATCTTGTCAGCTGCTTTGTGGTAAATCTTAGAAGATAATACCAGACCAACTCCTACTTTCTCTCCATGATAGAAATCAATATAATCATTTAATACTTCCATCTCCCATAAATGAGACATATGATGCTCTGCACCAGATGCTGGTCTTGAGTTTCCTGTCATCTGCATAGCTAGTCCTGATAATAATAATCCGTACATCAGATCTTCATATGCTTTTGTGTCACCTGTTTTCAGTCCATCCAAACTTGAGATCAAACTGTCTAATGCCTGATATTCCATATCACAGATTTCTTTACAAATGTATTCTCCTGTCAACAAATGTGTGATCTTCCAATCTGCTAATGCAGTATATTTTCCAAGAAGATCTGATACCCCAGATGCTGTCAGGCGTAGTGGTGCTTTTTTGAAAATATCAGTATCTGCAATTACTACAACTGGAGATACCGCTGTAAAACTTTTCTTAAATCCATGCCATGTCATTGCTGCTACTGTAGATACAAATCCATCGACACTGGCTGCTGTTGGTACTGAGAAGAATGGTATCTTCATCTCATATGCATGGAATCTTGTAATATCATGAACTGTTCCAGATCCCACAGCGATCATCATATCTACATCACCAATCTCATCTAATCCTTTTTTAGCTGCTTCTACACCATGTTCATTAGCATGAAGATTATCAGGATCTAATACGATCTTTTTTAGTCCTGGAACCAGTGCTTCTACTTGTTTACCAGCTGCTTCATAAGTATTCTCATCACAGATCATAACCAATGATTTTTTATCAGCATACGCTGGTCTTTTTAAGATTTCTGGCAACTGATTGATTGCACCGCTGTCGATGATGATATCATCGACAACGATCTCGTGTTTTCTTCCGCAACTACATGGTTTTAAAAACTGATTTACATCTATTTTCATAATCTATTACGCTCCTTCTGCCTCATTTGCTGCATCGTTTTTGTCTGCCTGACGATCAAGATATGCTACGATCTGTGCATTCTTTGTCTTAAAGATGAAGAATGCTACTGCGTATACTGCAACTGCGATTCCAATAAATAATGGGTTTCCTGATAAGAATGCAAGGAATACGAAACCAAGCATTGGTTTACCAAGGATGTTGAAACTTGTGATCATTGCCGCTCCGGCTGGAATTGCGAATCCTGCACCTCTGGCAACGTCTGTGAATAATGGTGCTGTGTATGTACACATTAATAATCCTAAGCTGAACCAGATAACACCGGCTACTAAGATCTTAGACATATTTCCTTTGTATACTGCTACAAGTCCCTGTACCATGTATGGGATAGCTAAAAGGTCAACAACTGGAAGTACCTGGTTACCAGGAAGTACTGTTGCGATAACTACCATGATTGGGATTAATAATAATCCACTTGTTAATGTTGCTGGTTCACCATATCCTACAGCATCGTTTACTGCGATGTACCATTCTCTGTCTCCAGAATTCTTCATGAATACTCTGGCTGCTTCTGTGATAGGTGCGAATGCCTGAGCAAACATACTAGCGATTTTAGGGAAGATAGCCATGATTGCTGCTGTAGCGATGGCTGCTGTAAATACGCTTCCCCATCCTGCCATAGATGTTAATTTTCCTACGTTTCCAAGGATACCGATGATTCCACCAAGGATGAATCCTAATGTCATTGGTTCACCGATGAATCCTAATTTCTTTTCGATTGATTTAGGATTTAATTTAACTTTGTTTAATCCGAGTAAGTTTAAAATTGGGTCGATTGCGATAGCAAAGATTGCTGGCTCTACGTTATGCATAGCGATGATTGTACAGTTTGGATAGTTATAGTATTTAGACCAACGTTTTGCTACAAGTTCTGAAATTAATAAGCTGTATAAGTTTAATAAAACCATACATGCAATACCTAATGCAAAGTTGTGAGTCTTGAAGATTACCATAGCACCCCATACAATGTATGAGTAGTTGTTCCATAAGTCAGATGGCTGGAAAATGTTTGTCCATTTTACAAGGAATAAGATTGTCTGCAATGCGATACCAAGTCCTAAGTAGATCATACCAGCACTTGTTGCAAATGCTACGACAGATGTTGCCTGCCAACCTACGTCAAATGTGTTTAATTCAACACCTGTTACATTTGACATTACTTTTGACATATTTTGTACCAATGGTGTGATGATTGGTGTATATGCCCCGATGATCAGTGAAAAACCTTCCAGAGATACACCTGCATACAAAGCAGATAAGAATGCTTTTGCTGGTTTTACTCTAAAGATCAATGCAATGATAAAGATGATAAATGGAACGACGATTGCTGATCCAAAGTTATCAATGATCGCTTTCAAAAATTCTAATACTACCATAAGTTCCTCCCTTTGTTCCGAAGAACACATACATATAATTTTCTCTTTTTAACACTCTAAACTTTTTATTTTCCTACAGATTTTAATGCCGCTACGACATCCTCGAAGAACTGATCTTCCCCCATTCCTGTAATACAAGCGAAAGCATTGACTGTTGGGATTCCATAATCTCCATCTGGAAGTGGGCTTGTATGTGTTAAAATATCAAATCTTCCAGAAGTAGCTAAGTTTAAGGCCTCTGTTGGACGAGCCTCTGTTGTAGAAACACTGTATCCTCTTTCCCCAAGCTTTTCTTTCAGCTTTGCAGCTACCATAGATGATGTTACTGTTCCTGATCCACACACTGATAAAATATTTACTGCTGCCATAATAAATCTCCTTTCTTTTCAAGATTCTATCCTGAAATATAGCATTAATTATTTACATTTATAAATTGCTTTCTTTTTCTTTAATGATTTCTACAATCTTTTTTTTATCGCCAGTTTTCATGATATTAGCTAAAACATCTTGATCCTGGAGTACTGCAAGAATTCTCTGTAAAAAGACTAAATGTTCTTTTGGATCTTCCACTGCAAGCATAAAAACTAATTTTACTTCCACTGGTTCATCGGTTGTTCCCATCTGAAAGAAATGAACTGGTTCTTTCAAAACACCGATCGCTACTCCTCCTTTGATCACATGCTGTTTATCAGTATGAGGAATTGCGATTCCGATACTTCCCATATTGACTCCAGTCGGAAAATCTTTTTCTCTGTCTTTTAAAGCATCGATATAAGTATCTTTACAATAACCCTCTACTATAAATAAGCCTCCAAGTTTTTCAAATACTTCATCGGAACTTTTTGCCTCAAGATCAGGCACTATCAAGTTTTCATTCAGGTCTTCCCAAATCATTGTATCTACCTCGTTTCATACTCAAATTGTTCTATAATCTTGTAAATTTCTTCTCCCGTCTTACATTCTTTAATCTTCACACGAAAAGACTGGTTATAAAAAAGGTTTACTAATTGAAACATCGCTTTTAAGTGAGTTTCTTTGTTGATCGCACTCAGACAACATACCCATTCGATTGGATCCATCTCCTCCTTTCCAAAAGGAACTGGAGTCTTTAGCCTGATCAGACTCATTCCAACTTTGCTGGCTCCTGCATTTAATGCTTCATGTGGAAGTGCAAATCCTGGAGCAACAACAATATATGGACCATTTTCCATGACATTTTCAATCATGGCATTTACATAATGTTCGTTGATGGCACCCTGTTCTAGAAGATACTGTGCGGCTGCTTTGATCGCTTCTTTCCAGTCACTGCATTCAACTCCGATTTGGATTGCCTGTGCTGGAAGAAGATCACTTAGCATGGTTTCTTCTTTTTTCTGAAAGAATGAATCAACGACTGTTCCTATCTTTGCCAGTGCATCTTCATCATTTTCATCATCTAAGATCTCTTTTATCTTTTCCAAAGATTTAAATGAATCTGTTGTTTCCTCAGAAATGGTTTCCTTTACTGTTGTCTTCGGAGTGATCTTTGATAATTTCTCACCAACTCTAATGCAGTCCTCATCGGTCAGTAATGGATCAACCTGTATGTATTCAATCCCTTTTCCTTCCAATGAAATCGTTGAGATTACTGCATCAACATCTTCCATATTCATATTTTCAATGTCGTGTGCCGGAATAATGTCAATCACATCCAAGTGGAAAAATTTCTCCAGTCTTGCAAGAAGTAACTGAGATGTACCGATTCCTCCGCTGCACACTAAAACTACGGAATATCTTACGGTTTCATTCTTATTTCGCTCAATCGCTGCACAAATATGAACTACAATATAAGCAATTTCTTCTTTTGATAACTTTCTTCCAACATATTCTTCCAATACATGAACATTCTTTTCTGTGGCTTTCTTTACTCCTGGATATCTCTGAAGTACTTCATCAACAACAGAATTAATTGCAAATCTATCACCAAGCGTTGAAAACGTTGACTCCAAATGGTTGATCAGATTTTCGTAAAAGATGTAATCTCCCTGAAGATTTATATGAATATCTTTTGATATATTCTGGATGAAATTTCTTGTGATAACCTGCATCTTAACGATTTCTTTGTTACTAGTCGTTTTCTTGATGTATTTCATCCGGTTTAGGACATCTGCTACATAATATATTTCTGTATCTGGTATTTCTTTTACAATAAACTGCTGAATCTGATCGATCATTCCCTTCGCCATTTCCCATTTGCTGTTCTTTTTACCACCATATTCCACATAATGTGATTTTCTTAAGCGGTAAAGCGAAAGCTGAAAGTAATTTCTTAACTGGGCAAATGACCGATCTGTCAAAAACCTTCCATAAATATGTTCTGCTTCATTAATGATCTTCTCGATTATCGAAATATCTTCCAGATCTATCTTTAAGTTCTTTGAAAGACACTGTGTTAAATGCTGAAAAATTGGCTCAACCTTAAAAATACTATTTCCTGACTGAATCATATCGAGCAATAAGTTTCGCTTATCGATTTCTCTTCCTTCAAGCAATAACCCTTTATTGGAATGAGAAAGTACATATAAATGTCTCTCTCTGCAAAAGTTTTTGATATGTTCCAGATCCTGAATGATCGTTGATCTGCTTACAAACAGATGATCTGCAATCTCTGATAATGTAATGTAATCATCAGAACCGATCATTAATACAACTGCAAAACTGACCCTTTCTTCTCTTGAAAGTTTAAAAGAATAAAACCCTTCTTCCGAAAGAGATTCTCTTGCCTTTGTGATATCTGGTTCTGTGTTGATCACACCTCTTTTTCCAAGATTTAATGGTTGTAAATGATTTTCTTTCAGATAATCATTGATCTGATCAATATCGTATCGGATGGTTCGGCTTGAAACTTTAAATGTATCTGCCAACTCTTGAATCGATATTGTCTGATTATATTCTGTTTTTGTAATTAGCTGAGATAATATTTCTCGAGATCTCTTATTCATATGTTCACCTCATCTGTAACTAAAGTATAGCATCGTACTTTTTCAAAAAACAGTTTCAAGTATTTCAAAAAAAATGCAAAAAAATAGTCTGCTGACAATTTCTTTCACAATTTTTTGAAAATAATTGTTAAAGCAGCTATTTTTTATACTTTGTAATTGTATTTTTTATTCTAAACTATGTTTTAACATATCGAGAACCATCTCTGGTGCCTTCACATATGATTCTACGGTTGCTCCTCCCTGATGATTTGTCACTGTAATATTGTCTAATTTCAACAATGGTTCATCTTTTGAAACAGGTTCTGTCGGAAATACATCGATTGCTGCTCCCATGATCTTATGCTCTGAAAGTGCATGATAAAGTTCTTTCATATCAACTGCGACTGCTCTTGCTGTATTGATCAAATAAGCAGTTTCTTTCATCTGATTAAATTCCTCTTTTCCGATAATTGGTGGATCACCAGCCTTAATCCTTGCATGAATCGTGATCACATCTGATCGTTTGATCAGTTCTTCTTTTGTAACTGGTTTGCATCCTTCTTCTCGAATCTTATCTTCATCTGCAAATGGATCATGAACAAGGATAGTTGGATGAAAACCTTTCAGACGTTCAATGACGAGACGACCAATCGTTCCAAATCCAATGATTCCGATCGTCTGGCTTCTTAGTTCTGTCAGTGTCTCAGAATTTTGATATTTTTCTCTCCACTCACCATTCTTTAATGCTGTACAAGATCTTGTGATATTTCTTAATTCATTTAAAATCATTCCAATCGTATATTCTGCAACTGCATATGCATTATGAGCTGGGCAATTAATAACTTTCACACCCTTTTCTTTTGCCGCTTCCATGTCAATATTTTCTACACCACCACGACAGGATAAAATATACTTTAGATTTTCTGCTTCTTTGATCACTTCCTTACTAACCGGACACTGATGTACAAAAATAACATCCGCCTTTTTCATAAGCTCTGTAATCTCATCTTCTACCTCAAATGCACATGCTCCCTGTGTTTCTATCTTTCGGATAACTTCCCTGAAATCATCTTTACTACTGTTTTCTTTCCAGGATTTACATATAAACTCATCAATGATCGAACTTTTTTCTAATTCCCTCCTAAAATATATGGACGGAATCATCATATCTCCTACTGCAACACATTTCATAATAAAACATCCTTTCTAACACTTATATTTGTTTCATATTAACATTTTTATGTTCGTTTTGTCTATATAAATGTTCGTTTAGAACTTTTTATTATTCTCTTATTTCTTGAATTTTCCTTTTCTGTAAAGTATAATAAAAGATAATTATATAGTATATAAAAGGAGCTATTTCGTTGAAAAAAGATATACGTCAACAAAAAATATTAGATTATTTATCTCATTTTGAACGGATTTCAATTTCTGAAATCTGTGAAATATTTGACATCGTGCCAATGACTGCACGAAGAGATTTAAAGGAACTTGAGAATGACCATAAATTGATCCGTACACATGGAGGTGCAACACTTCCTTCTCTTTCGATTCACGATACCACTCTTCCTTTTCATCAGCGTATGACGCAGAATATTGAATTGAAAGAATCTATTGCAAGAGCTGCTCTTCCTTACATTCAGAATCGACATCATATTTTCCTTGCCTCTGGAACAACAGTCCATATGTTTGCTACAATGCTCAAAGATTCTGGCACCTTAAATATCGTTACAGATGCAGTCAATATTTCTTACGAATTAAGTTCATATCCTAATATTCATCTAATTTCTCTGGGTGGAGAAATACGTCATAATTCACTTACTACAACTGGTCAGATTGCCGAATCGAATCTGAATTCATTCCAGCTTGACTGTGCTTTTATTGGAGTTAATGCTGTTGATGAAGAAGGAAATATCTTTTTAGGAAGTATGGCTGAGGCATCAATTGTACGCCTGCTCTGTCACATGGTTCCTGAAATCTATTTTCTCGCAGATGAAACCAAACTTATGAAGAAAGATTTTATCTACATCTGTCAACTTGGAAAAGGTCGCAATCTTATTACGAATCCTTCAATCTCAGAAAAATGCATTCATACATATGAACAACTCGGTGCCTGTGTGATCACAGAAAGTCAAAAAGACCGGAGATAACTATTCCCGTTATCTCCGGTCTTTTCATTTCTTATAATTATTTACTCTTTGCAGCTGTTGTTGTGTTCTTCGCCGCTGTTGTTGTAGTTGTTGTTGCTGCTGTAGATGCTGTTGTAGCTTTATATTTAAACGTAACTTCTTTCCACAGATCCTGATCTACAGACTTCTTGTCATCCCACTTCTTGTCAGCATCTTTTGTCCACTTCTTGTAGACTTTCTCGTATGCTGCCTGCTGTTTTTCCTGAAGCAGTGTGGATTTGTTTGATGCAGCTGCTGTTGTGTCGTTTGGATTTAACATCTTGATGATCACGTATGCATCGTCTAATTCTACGACTCCGCTTACCTGGTTCTTCTTAAGTTTTGCTGCTGCTGTTTCGAATTTTGTTCCTAATGCAGCTTTTCCTTTTGTATAGGATTCTTCATTGTCAGAGTTTACGCTGAACTTCTTAGCTACAGAGCTGATACTCTGGCCTTTCTTGATCATCTTTAATGCGGATTTTGCTTTCTTTAGCTGATCTTTCTTCTCAGCGGCTGTCATGTCTTTTTCTTTTCCTGTCTTGCTGTCTGTTGTCTTTGTTGTGAAGACAAGTTTGTAGACTTTGACAGTTTTGGCTTCGTCATCTGTTACTGTGACGTTTGCTTTCTTGATGATCTCCTGCATAACTTTACTTGCGATCGTGCTTTCTTCGTACAGTTTCTGGATCATATCTTTATCTGCTTCTGTCTTCTTCATGACTTTCTTACCTGTTGAGTCTTTTGCGAAGGCAGTTACGCTTTCTTTGATCTGTTTCTTCTCAGATTTTGTTAACTTCACGTTGTAGTCGTCTGCGTGTGCTGCTAAAACTTTGATCTGTTTTAACTGGTTGATAACGCTGTCTTTGACAGACTGCTGCATTGTGATCTTCTTTCCTTTGCTGTCTGTTCCGACCTGCATAGACCACATGCTGTCTCCAAAGTATGCTCCGTACTGAGCTTCTGCCTGATACTGCATGATTCTTGCATATACATGAGCTTCCTGGAATGTTACTTCTTGTCCTGCATATTCAAATAATGTCTTCTCATTCTTGCTTTTACATCCTGTAAATAAAGAAAGAGTTAACGCAAGAACTGCAGTTAAACATAGCAACTTCTTTGCTAATTTCTTCATTTCATTTTCTCCTTCATATTATGATTATATTAGGCTAATGTCTGGCGATATTATAGCACAAACTTATCGGATTATCAATGAATTGAGCGAGTTCACACAATGTTCAATCTTTTCTAACTGCTTCACTTTCTTTGTCTTTGACAGATCCAGTACAAATGTCGGATTCTTGCCTGCCTGAAAGGATAATTCACGTTTGTATTCTTCTAATATCACTGGGATTTTTTCTACATCCACGGCTGCATCTGGTTTCATTTCAAATGAGACTTTTTCTCCTTTTTGTTTCACATCTGTCATATAAGCGTGGTGTGCTAATGATTTCAAATATGCAACATATAACAGATTGTAGACTGCTTTCGGCATTTCCCCAAAGCGGTCAATCAACTCATCTGTCATATCTTCCATTTCATCTTTGGATTCAATGGATGAAATACGTTTGTATAATTCCAGTTTTTGATATTCATTATATACATACGTTGATGGAATAAATGCGTTGATATCAAGATCGAGTGTTGTATCAAATTCATCTTCGTCTTTTAATTCGCCTTTTAATCTCAAGACTGCTTCATTCAGCATCTTGCAATACAGATCGTATCCAACTGCTTCCATATGACCGGATTGCGCCTGTCCCAAAAGATTTCCTGCTCCGCGGATCTCCAGATCTCGCATTGCGATCTTATAACCGGATCCCAGATCTGTAAATTCCCGGATTGCCTGTAATCGTTTTTCTGCGGTTTCTTTTAACAGTGTGTTTTTTTTGTACATCAAAAATGCAAATGCATTTCGATTCGATCTTCCGACACGTCCTCTTAACTGATACAACTGGGACAACCCAAGCTGGTTGGCATCGTGAATGATCATTGTATTTACATTCGGAATATCTAGTCCTGTCTCGATGATCGTTGTAGATACCAATACATCGATCTCATGGTTCATAAATCCCATCATGATCTCTTCCAGTTCGCGTTCTTTCATCTGTCCATGTGCAAATGCAACTTTCGCATCTGGAAGCAATCTCTGTAATTCGGCTGTCACTTCTGCGATATTATTGACACGGTTATACACATAATATACCTGCCCGCCACGTGTCATTTCGCGGTAGACCGCTTCTTTGACCAGTTCTTCATTATATTCCATAACATATGTCTGGATTGCTCTTCGGTCATGCGGTGGTTCTTCTAATACACTCATGTCGCGGATTCCGATCAGACTCATATGCAAGGTTCTTGGAATTGGTGTAGCAGATAATGATAAGACATCGACATCTTTTTTCATTGTCTTGATCTTTTCTTTATGTGTCACTCCAAAACGCTGTTCTTCATCAATTACGAGCAGTCCCAGATTCTTATACTGCATGTCTTTGGACAATAAGCGATGCGTTCCGATCACGACATCTACCGTTCCATTTTTGAGTCCTTCGATCGTCTCTTTCTGCTCTTTTGCTGTACAAAATCTAGACATCATGCGTACGGTGATCGGGTAATCATGAAATCTCTGTGCAAATGTATTGTAATGCTGCTGTGCAAGGATCGTGGTTGGTACGAGATACGCCACCTGTTTTCCATTGTCTACTGCCTTAAATGCTGCACGGATCGCTACTTCTGTCTTTCCATACCCAACATCTCCACAGATCAGTCGGTCCATGATCTTCTTGCTTTCCATATCCCTTTTCGTATCATCGATCGCATTTAACTGATCCTGCGTTTCATCGTATGGAAATAATTCTTCAAACTCTTTCTGCCATACAGAGTCCTTATCATAAACATATCCTTCTTTTGCCTGTCTTAGTGCATATAACTGCACGAGTTCTTCCGCAATATCTTTGACTTGACCTTTGACACGTGTTTTCGTCTTCTTCCATTCATTTCCACCTAATTTATGAAGTTTCGGCTTTCTTGCATTTGCACTTGCGTATTTTGCGATCTGGTCTAGGGCTGATGCTAAAATAAATAAATTATCACCGCCCTGATATTCAATACTGATGTAGTCCTTTTCAACCCCATCTGTTGTGATCTTTTCGATACCGCGGTAAATGCCGACTCCATGTTTTTCATGAACAACGTAATCACCGATATTGATATCTGCAAAACTTCGGATCTTTTCTCCTTGTTTTTTCTTCTCTTTCTTTCGGCGCTTTTTTTCTTCTCTTCCTTTGAAAATGTCTCCTTCTGAGATCAATACCCATTTAGCTGCCGGATATTCAATTCCTGTCAGAAGCTTTCCTGCTGTGACAACGATCTGCCCTGCTTCCACTCCGTATTTCAAGTCCTTATCATAGGTCACAACCAAACCATTTTCTCTCAGATCACTGCTTAGACGTTTCGCTCTTGTAACAGATGGAGAAGCAACAACGATCCTATAATCCTTACTCTGATATTTTGTAAGATCTTTGACTAACTGCTCAAAACTGTTGTTATAAGACTGAATGGATTTTGTATCCATAAATAAGGTTCTAGCAACTCTAAAATCATTGATCTCAGCAGATAAGATCGAATAACATAGCATCTTATGTTTCTCGATCTGATATAAAATACTCTCATAATCTGTCACCGTATTTGCCTGTTTAGGCAGAAGATACCCACCTTCCAGACGGCTTTTCATACTCTCTGAGAATTCCAGATAAAATGCATCTGCACGTTCTCTGATATGTTTTGGTTCATCCATATAGATCATGCTTTCTTCTGGAAAATAATCTAAGATGCATTCTGTATTTTCATAAAAATATGGGAGATAACCTTCTACTCCGATCAACATATGAAGTTCCCTTAATTCCTCACGAACACGGTCCATTTCTTTTCTTAGGCGGGCTTCCTGATCATATTTTTTTTCTTTTTTAAACTTCTGTGATAACTTCTCATAATCTTCTTCCATATTTCGAAGACCATGTTCAATTCTCGGCTGATTTAAAATAATCTCTGATGCCGGATAAATGGTCAGAGTCTCGACTTCTTCGATGGATCTTTGGCTTTCTTTATCAAAACTTCGGATCGAATCAATTTCATCTCCCCATAGTTCGATACGATATGGGCTTTCCTGTGTGTATGGGAAAATATCAATGATTCCTCCTCGCACAGCAAACTCGCCTGGAGCCTCAACAAATGGTGCTTTTTCGTAGCCTCTGGCAACAAATTCTTCTGCGATCGTTGCCTCTTCCAGTGTCTCTCCCATTTTAAACGTCATCTTATGATTCTTGATATCACTTAATGGAACAACCTGATCCATCACAGCATCGATCGTCATCACAAAGGTTCCACATTTGTCATCCACGATCTTCTTGATCGCCAGCATACGGTCTCTTGCGATTGCATTTCCATGAACATCGGCTGTATAAAACAATGGATCTTTTGCCGGAATATACTGAATCTTTTCTCCAAAGAAATGACTTGCCTCGACCCATTGTCTTGCTTTGTTCTCGTCTGGTACGATGATGATCTTAAATTGCTTTTTCCTATGATTTCCGATCAGACTGGTCAAATGCCATTTGGCTGTATCGGTGCATCCTGATACAAGAACCGGGCCACAGTAATCTTCGACCTCATCTTTTAATTGTCTGTATACCGGATCGTCTTTTAATATATGTTCTAACACTTTCTATCCCTACTTTTTCTTATTGTGGCGGTTCATCGCTTCTGTGATGTCGCCCATAACGATCAGCTGTACTGCATCGTACACTTCATCAAAACGTTCCGCAAAGATTGCCTGTTCTTCTTTGGTAAAATGTCCTAATACATAATCTGCCAGATCATATCCTTTTGGTTTCTCTCCAACACCGATCTTCACCCTTGGGAAATCCATACTTCCTAAATGACTGATGATACTTTTCAGTCCATTATGTCCCCCTGCACTTCCCTTTCTTCGGATACGCAGTCTTCCAACATCGAGGTCGATATCATCATGAATAATGATAAAATCTTCTGGCTCTAATTTGTAGAAATCCATGATTGGACGAAGACTTTCCCCGCTTAAGTTCATAAATGTCTGTGGTTTCACAAGAAGGACTTTTTCTCCTCCCATATAACCAGTTCCGATCAATGCTTTGTGTTTCCCTGTATTTATACTTATGCCTTCTTTGTCTGCAATATAATCAAGGGCTTCAAATCCAATATTGTGTCTTGTGTTGTCATATTTCTTTCCCGGATTCCCCAGTCCGACGATTACTTTCATAAGATATCTCTCCTTTTTCCCTAGAATCTATAAAACTGACAAACACCCGGAAATCAATGGATTCCCGGGTTGTCTTTTTCTTTCTTTAGTTATAGTATATCCCAATTTACAATTCTCAGCAAGATTTTTTCTAGTTATAATGCCTGAAAGAATTCTCTTGTCTTATTTACCTTCTTCATCAATGTATCAAACTGTTCTGGTGTCAGTGACTGTGGTCCATCACATAATGCTTTGGCTGGATCATTATGAACTTCTACCATTAATCCATCGGCCCCAGCTGCGATCGCTGCTAATGCCATTGGCTCTACCATATCTCTGATTCCTGTTGCATGAGATGGATCTACCATGACTGGAAGATGGGATTTCTTCTTGATCATAGGGATTGCAGAAAGATCTAATGTATTTCTCATGGCTGTTTCGTATGTTCGGATTCCTCTCTCACAAAGGATTACATTTTCATTTCCACCTGCCATAATGTATTCTGCACTCATTAACCATTCTTCGATCGTTGCTGCAAGTCCTCGCTTTAATAAGATTGGTTTGTTGATCTTTCCTAATTCTTTTAATAATTCAAAGTTCTGCATATTTCTTGCTCCAACCTGAATCAGGTCCACATCTTCGAATAATGGAAGATGACTTGCATCCATGATCTCTGTAACAACTGGAAGTCCTGTTGCTTTCTTAGCTTCTAATAATAATTCTAATCCTTCTCCATGAAGTCCCTGGAAAGAGTATGGGGAAGTTCTTGGTTTGAAAGCTCCTCCTCTTAATAATCCTGCACCAGAATTCTTCACATCGTTTGCGACTTCTGTGATCTGTTCTTTTGTCTCAATAGAACATGGTCCTGCGATCACCTGGAAGTTTCCACCACCGATCTTTACTCCGTTTACATCAACAACTGTATCGTTTGGATGGAATTTTCTGTTGGCCTTTTTGTATGGCTCCTGAATACGCTGTACATTTTCAACGATGCTGTTTGCCATGATATGACGCATATCTACAACAGATGTATCTCCCACTAATCCAAGGATCCTTGTGTTAACACCTTCGGATTCGTGGATTCCCAGTCCCTGCTCTTCCATCTCTTTCTTTAATGCGTTGATCTTTGCTTCTTCTGCCTGTTTCTTTAAAATAATAATCATGATGTTCGTCCTTTCCTGGCAAGTCGTTTCTATCTTGCTTCTCTGGTGCGGCCTTTGTTTCTTTGAGTAAAAAGAAAAGGCATGCACTCTGTTGCAAGAATGCATGCCTTAAATGTTTTACTCTGTCGGTTTAAAGTGACATAAGTTTTGGCGATGATTCATTGCAACAAAAATAGTCAGGATAAAAATAATAACCCTGAAAGCTAAAGTAATAAAATGTGCAATTATTCATCTTACTTGTTGTCATCTTAGTTACTCCTTGTTTTGATGTTTTTACGATACATGAAATTTTTTTCTGTGTCAATAGATTTATAGATGTTTTTTATAAAATCCATAGACCGTATTTATGATTTATTTTATGAATTATAAAATTTATTTTTTGCGCACTGCAAGAAATGATGCGATCAATGCTGTGATCGGTACTGTTAATACAACACCAAGACTACCTACAAAAACGTCAAAGAGATTACTCACGGAATGTAATCTCTCCTGTTTTTTCGTCCATAGCATCTACGATTGCAAGGGATTCTAAGTGTGTCTGTTTTCTTAAGAAATCTCCACCTGGCTGGAATCCTTTCTCGATCACGACTCCTGCTCCGACCAGTTCTGCTCCGGAATCTTTGACTAATTTCGCTAATCCTTCTAAGGCTTTACCGTTGGCAAGGAAATCGTCGATCAGTAATACACGGTCTCCTTCTCCTAAGAATTCTTTGGATACAATGATGTCGTAGACTCTTCCATGTGTGAATGATTCTACCTTTGTTGTATATACATCTCCTGCGATGTTCTTTGTCTGTGTTTTCTTTGCAAATACGACTGGTACATCAAAAATCTCTGCCACAACACAGGCGATTCCGATTCCTGATGCTTCGATCGTAAGGATCTTATTGATATCTTCGCCTTCAAAACGTTTCTTAAATTCTTTACCGATCTCACGGAATAATTTTACATCCATCTGATGATTCAAAAAGCGGTCTACTTTGAGGACATTTCCTTCTTTCACGACTCCATCTTTTCGAATTCTCTCTTTTAATAATTCCATCACTTGGCCTCCACGCTCTTTTGTATTTTAAATAATATTTTAACTACTTTTGCCTCGCTTTGCAAGCATTGCTTGCATTTCTTTTGGATAATCTATATCGCAAAGTTCAGTTTCTTCCAATACCTTGAAAAATCTTGCATTTTCTATGTGTTTTTTGAGGATTTTCTTGCCACCTTGATCTTTTGTAAGCGATAACAATTCTCGTTTATATTTCTTTGAGAACCATACAGGATTCCCAAGGTTTTCTTCTGTTCTGACACAGCCAAGTTCACAAGATTCATCTGCCATAAAAGAGAGAAATCTTTCGATTGTCTCTCTTTTCATATTGGGCTGGTCTGCTACGAAAAATGTATAGAATTCTGCATCTTTCGCTGCTTTGATCCCTGCTTTGATCGACCATGAAATCCCATATTTACTTTCTGGACAAAACACTGTCGTTATTGGGTCGTATTGTGTTTGCTTCATAATTTCCTGATACTGTGTGACAACAATGATCTCAAACCCTTCATGATCTTTGCATAGATCGATCAATCGGTCCAATCCATAACGATACATTGGCTTGGTTCCGATCATTTGCAATAATTTATTCTCCTGACCGAAACGTTTGCTGTTTCCTGATGCAAGATAAATGACCGCTGCTTTTATTTTATCCATGTTATATTATTCTTTCTCCAATAATCCCATAACGATCTTTTCACTGGTGATCGGCAATTCTCGGATCCATAATCCGGTTGCATTAAATACGGCATGGGCTAATGCTGGAGATGGTGTGTTGATAACGATCTCTCCAATGGATTTTGCTCCAAATGGTCCTGTTGGCTCATAACTGCTCTCAAATTCTACACGAAGCTTTCCAACATCGACTCTTGCTGGAACTTTATACTGCATGAAAGAATTTTGTTTTACATATCCATTTGGTGTGTAATCAACACCCTCATACAATGCCATTCCGATTCCCTGACCGAGCCCGCCTTCTACCTGAACTCTTGCAAGATTTGGATTGACTGGTGTTCCACAATCTACGACCGCAACATAATCTAAGATTTCAATATGTCCTGTCTCTTTATCAAGCTCAATCTCAACCATTCCTACCATAAATGGTGGTGGGGATACTGGAGAACTGTTTGTCTCTGTCACCTGGAAAGTTTCATTATTGTTGCACATAGATGCTGTTGCGATGTCCACTAATGAAACTTCTTTGCCGCTCTCTGCATCTCTGACTTTCTTTCCGTCAAATTCCAGAGTATCTATATCTGCAGCTTCCATCATCTCAGCTGCTTTATTGAAAATATGTCCCTTTAATTTTTCGCAGGCACGTTCCACTGCTTTTCCTGTGACGTAGGTAGAACTTGATGCGTAAGATCCAGAATCGTATGGTGATGTATCTGTGTCTGCTCCGCTGACCATGATATCATCAATAGAACATTCCAGACATTCTGCCGCCATCTGGGCCAAGATCGTATCACATCCAGTTCCCATATCCGCTGCTGCAATAGAAAGTGTATACAATCCATCGTCATTTAATTTGATCGTTGCAGAACCAACGTCAACGCCTGAAATACCGGAACCCTGCATCGCCATTGACAGTCCGACACTTCGAACTTTTCCATTTCCCATATCTTTGCATGGATATTTTTCATCCCATTTGATCATCTCTTTTGCACGTGCAAGGCATCGATCCAAAGCACAGCTGTTTGCTGTTTCTCCATAATATGCTGGCATCACATCGCCTTCACGGACCATATTCATCTCACGGATCTTCGTTGGGTCCATTCCTATCTTAGCTGCAAGTTCACTGACTGCTGATTCCAGCGCAAACACACCCTGTGTCGCACCATATCCACGATAAGCCCCAGCTGACATACGATTTGTATACACAACATCATATGCAAAACGATGTGCTTCCAGATCTCGATATAACGGAATTGATTTATGCCCAGATAACCCTACCGTTGTTGGACCATGTTCTCCATAGGCTCCTGTATTGGATAATGTATAAACATCGATCGCACGGATCTTTCCATTCTTGTTTGCTCCGACACGAACTGTTACCTGCATCTCATGTCTTGGTGAAGATGCGATCTGAGACTCTTCTCTTGAAAAAATGATCTTGGATGGTTTCTTTGTCATCCATGTGACAAATGCTGGATATACTTCGGAGATAGAACTCTGTTTTGCTCCAAATCCTCCACCAATTCTTGGTTTTGATACACGAATCTTTGATTTTGGAATGCATAATGCATTGGATAAGATCCTTCGTACATGGAATACGATCTGTGTAGAACTAACAACGTTCAATCTTCCATATTCATCAATAAAACAATAAGTTCTGAATGTCTCCATCATTGCTTGCTGATTTGCTTTTGTATGATATGTATGTTCTACAACCACGTCACAATCTGCTAATACCGCATCGACATCTCCTTCGTGTGTTTCTTCTGTTGCACACAAGTTTTTCTTATTATCTGCGCCAATATTACATAATGCTTTCCAGTTATCTTCTGGATGCACTAGCGGTGTATCTTTATCCATTGCCTTACGTGGATCTAAGTTTGCTGGCAGTACTTCGTATTCCACACGTAACATCTTGATCGCCTGATCAACACACTTTTCATTCTCTCCGGCAACGATCGCAACAGGATCTCCAACATAACGGACATGCTGATCCAGAATCTGTCTGTCATATGGGCTTAATTCTGGATATGTCTGTCCTGCCATCGTAAAACGTTCCTGTGGCACATCTTCCCATGTATAAATTGCCTCAATCCCTGGCACTTTCATAGCAAACTGGGTGTTGATCGATTTGATCATTGCGTTCGCATATGGACTTCGAAGTAATTTCACGATCAGACATTCTTTTGGTGCCTTATCATTTGTAAATACAGGTTTCCCTGTCACAAGTGCCATAGCGTCTTTTTTCATGATCGGCTGGTTAACTACTTTCATTCGGCACCTCCATCTTTATTTTTCTTATATTCCAAAAAGTCTAAGATTCCTCGAAGCTGTCCTTCATATCCAGAACATCTGCAAAGATTCCCCGCAAGGTATTCTTTGATCTCTTCTTCACTCGGATCTGGAATCTCTCTAAATAATGCGATCGCATTCATGATCATTCCTGGGTTACAAAATCCGCACTGTTCAGCCCCTTGGTTCGCAATAAAAGCTCCAAACTCAGCTGCTTCTTCCTGCAGTCCTTCTAAAGTATCGATCTTATGTCCATCAACTCTTGCTGCAAGAATGGAACATGATAAGATTGGCTGGTCATCCATAAATACCGTACATAATCCGCAATTTGATGTCTCGCATCCACGTTTCACACTGTAACAACCAAGATCTCTGACGAGATCGATCAGGAGAGTGTCTGCATCAATCTGTGGGGTTACTTTCTTTCCATTTAATGTAAATGTAATCTCCATGTTTATTTTTCTCTCCTTTCTTCTAACTGTTCAAAGCCTCTTCTTAATAAGACTTTTGATAACTGTTCACGGTAAGCAGCACTTCCTCTCATGTTGCTTCCAAAATTCATCTGACCTGTCACTTCATCTGCGAGTTTTTTTCTTCCTTCATCATCTTTGATCTGTTCCATCCACTGATCTGATAATCTGACTCTGCAAGCTCTGGATGGTCTTGCACCGACAACCGCATATGCCTCTTTCTCACCTAATGAAACAGCGCAGGTCAAAACTGGAAAATCTGTCTTTGTATTTCTATGAGAAAGATAAACACTTTCCTGCGGATGTTTCTTAATGATCAAACGCACTAAAATATCATTTGGATATTTATTTGCTGCAAATTGGTCTAATGGAATGATTCCTTCATGATGTAACTCCACATAACTGTCAAACGCCAGAAAACAGCTTAATACATCAGAAAAACCGAACTTTCCAAAAATACTTCCACCTACTGTCGCAAGATTACGGAACTGCACTCCGACAATGTGTGTCACACTTTCTTTTACCGCTCCCTGACTCCATGTATTTAATCCTTCATGAAGTTCGATCTGTCTTAGTGTTACCATTGCTCCGATTGAAAATTCCTCATCATTTTCTTCGATCTGATCAAGTCCAAGACCCGACAGATCAATTGCTTTTTGTACATTTCTTGTGACCATCTTAAGCCACAACATGCCACCGATCACGCAGTTGGTCTTCTTCTGATTCAGCTCATAAGCTTGCTCAAGACTTTCTACTTTGACGTATTCCTTGATCTTTAACATCTTATTTCTCCTTTAATTTTTTAAAATATCCCTTGTTTATACATTCTTTCACATTCTACAGAGCAACACAGGCAATTGGCAAAAAAAAGAGTACTTTCTGAGAAAGTACTCCTTCAGGTATCGTCCTATAATCCCCAGTATTCTCCATAGGTATCTTTGATGTTCTGTACATCGCTGTCTGTAATTCCATCAATCGTACTCTTAACAAACTGGTAAGTTCTTGGTCTCTTTGATCTTAATGCGGATGGATGCTCCTTATAATCCTTGTAAGATTCTGCAAAATACTCAGATGCTGACTTGATCGCATATGCTTTGTTATATCCATCATATTTATCCTTCTCAGCATTGTAAATTGACTTCCATTCACTCGTTCCAACTTTATCTCCTGCAAGGAAATTAGCAAAATGTCCTAATTCGTGAAGTAATACAGAAGATCTCGCACTCTGAAGTGCGATCTTATGGCTCTTAACGCTAAATACACCTGTCGCTTCCGCATTTTTATCAATCACCATCTTAAACTTCAGATCTTCAAATGCATTCAAGATCTTACCATCTGCCTGAGAACCAAGTGTTCTTAATGTTGTTCCAGAAACACCAGACATCTGACTCAATTCAACCGTTGTTGTCTTGGTCGTTGTCTGAACGACTGTCTTGATCGTTCTCTTCTTAGAACCCTTCTTGTCATAATCCTTCTGTGTTTTGACAACTTTTGTATTCACAACCTTACGTCTGGAATGATTCTGAGATGTTGTTGTTCTTCTCTTTGTTGTTCTTCTTGTTGTTATTTTGCTTCTGCTTGCTTTCTTCTTAAGCTTCTGGATTCTTGTGCTTTTCTTTGTTGTTTTCTTCGTCGTTACCTTCGGTTTCTTGCCAAGCGGTACTTGAATCCCATCAATTGATGTTGTTGCTTCGCTTGGATGCTGCATAGTATCAACGCTTTCATAGGAAGCCATCTGCTTCTCAAACTTCTCCTGCTGACGGTTATTGTAAAATGTGACTCCACCAAAAACCAATGCAACAGCTACTACCACGGACACCAATCCGACCATGACTTTCTTCTTCATAACTCTCGCCCCTTCTTAATATTAATATCTATACTTTTTGCTTTTGTCTCTCAATCTCCATATGAGAGACACTCACCCTATAATATATTTTTATCGTACAATATTCGCACTTTTTTGTCAATAAATTCCGATGGATTTCAGCCTGTTTCTGACCATATTTCTTAGCGGATCCTTTTTATTATCATTTCTGGATTGGATGCATATAAAATCGCAGTTTCTTTGCTGATCTGTCCTTCTTTATATAGATTGATCAATGACTGGTCCATAGATATCATTCCGCTCCCTGTAGAGGAATAGATCAAACCATCTATTTGATGCACTTTATTTTCACGGATCATATTGCGGATCGCCGGGGTCACTTCCATGATCTCAAACACAGGAATCAATGTTCCATCCATCGTTGGTATCAGCTGCTGAGAGATCACTGCCTGTAATACAGAAGCCAGCTGAATCATGATCTGGCGTTGCTGATTTGGTGGAAATACATCTATGATACGTTCGATCGTATTCGCTGCCCCGATGGTATGAAGTGTTGAAAATACCAGATGCCCTGTTTCTGCAGCTGTCATAACTACCTGAATCGTTTCATAATCTCTCATTTCCCCAAGCAATATCACATCCGGACTTTGTCTTAATGCGGCTCTTAAGGAAGTAACATAATTTATAGTATCCATGTTTACTTCTCTCTGACTGACGATACTTTTCTTATGTTGATGTAAAAATTCCAAAGGATCTTCCAATGTGATGATGTGATCTTCTTTTGTTTCATTGATTTCTTCTATCATGCATGCAAGTGTCGTGGATTTTCCACTTCCCGCTGGTCCTGTTACAAGCACAAGTCCTTTGTTTAATTCACTTAATTTCATTACCTGCTCTGGTATTCTTAATTGCTTATAGTCTGGCAGGCGGAATGCGATCACACGGATCACTGCCGCTAAGGATCCTCTCTGTTTATATGCACTGACACGAAATCTTGACAATCCAGGAATTGCAAATGAGAAATCATCATCCCCTGTCTTCAACAGTTGATCTATGTCTCTGTCTAACGCTTTCTCATAAATCTCCCGGATTATTTTTTCCGTATCTTGCGGCATCATTTTTTCTTCATTGATGCGACGCATCACTCCATTTACTTTCATCGTCAATGGAAGCCCTGCTACAATAAACAGATCTGAGGCTTCCTCTTTTGCTGCTAATGTTAAAAATTCTTCAATATTCATGCTGGCCCCTTTTACTTATTTCTATAAACCGGAAGGAAATCATCCTTCTTCCATGCCCCAACAGCTTCTTTTTTCCATTTGATCACTTCATAACACAGATCATTCTTTTTCTCCGGATAATAAATCTGCAATTTCACAGATAACTGCTGTGTGTCTGTGATACTTTCCTGAAATGCAATTGTTTTCTCTTTTTTATTATATGAAATCCCCTTGCTTTTTGTAAACGATCGACCAACCCTTTTCATATAATCTTTTTTATCCTTAGATCTGCGATACAACTTCCATAGTTTCTCATCGATCGCTCCAACCTGTTCATTCGCTGCATTGGATGCCTGATAAAAAGCCGACGTACGTTCCAAATTCTTTTTACTTAACGTATGATCTCCCTTGGCACTTGAAAGTGTCAAAGCCGCAAAAACTGCTAAACAGACCATAGCTAACACGAGCACGATCGAAGCTGCTCCAATCCCTAAAAATGGCATTTTACGATCTTTCATTATCTTTCCTTTCCTGCCTGTATCTTAAAATATCAAGCTGATAAATCTGTTGGTTTCCCCTCCACATCGTAATCTTTCCCTGAACTTTCGCTGGTTGTTTTTCAAACTTTATCGTCATATGGTAACAGGCTTTTTGTTTCTTTATCTCATTCCAGTCCTGATCAAAATAACATTGATAATCTCCGACTTTACCATCTATCTGTGTAAAATATTCTTGAAAATCTTTGATGTCATACGCGCCCGCTTCTATCAGTTCTGCAGCTTGTGTTACATAATTTTTTGTCTCTGTCATTTCTCTTGCTTTTGCACTAATGTTATGAGCTTTTACAAATACCTGAAGCAGGATTGATCCACAGATTGCAAAAAAGAATAATACCATCATTAATTCCATCAGGATCAGGTGTGTTCCATTGCTTTTTTGTCTCATACTTCCTCCTAATTCCTGCTGTGTCTGTATACACAGTTATGATATATCTTGCCATCACTTCCCTGAATCTTTATATGATACAGCTGTTTTGTTTCTATTACAGAAAAATCTTTTGCTTCCACAATCTTCTCTCCCTGCATCGTTGTTGTATCCAGACCTTCTCTCACCATTAATTCTCTCAACGCACCCTTCTCCTGATAGAGATATGTATTGTATTTTTTCCCATTGATCTTTTCCGTATGGACCAGGGCTGTGCGTCCATGAAAGCTGCCGATCTCGATGCTGTCCTTTTCATCCCACTGTCTTATCTTTTCTGTTACATAAGAAATATCGATCCGTTCCTCATAATCCTCATTCATCACAGAGGCTGTATGACTATATATATTCGCCCCGATCATACTCAAGGAAAACGCACAAACTGCAAACACTGCAAATAAGATCACAAGAAACATCTGATCTGTCATATGTCTTTGTCTCTCCAAAAACCTCACCTCTCATTCAATGGGATCACCGTAACTTGTGGCATGCGGTTAGACCCAATGATCTCGTATGAGATCACAAACTCGTATTTGTCATACTCCAATCCATAATGTTTCTCCATATAAGAAAGACTTTCTGGATATCGCCCTTCCACACTGTAACATTGTACCGCCCCTTTGATCACGGCTTCTTTCAGACTTTCTTCCTGTCTTTTCTTTGTTTCCCGAAAAATCTGGCTGCTGCTATTCCATAACACAGCCACCATAATGCCACAGATCATAACTGGCAGGAAAATTCGAATTTTATTGTCAATTTTTCTTTGTTTTTGAAAACGATTTCTCAAAATCTGCCTCCCTTATCCAATTCCAGCCATAATACCAACTAGTGGCAACATGACAGATAATAAAATGATCCCTACGATCACACATAAGATTCCTACCAGCGTCGGTTCTAACACAGCGATCATCTTCTGAATCTGATCCTGCAGTTGTTTCTGATACAGATCTGCTGCCTGTTCCATTACCTCATCTACGGCACCCGTTTCATAACCGATGATCATCAATCTTTCCTGCATTCCATCAAAAATATGTGCTTCTTTCAATGCTTTCGGAAATGTTTCTCCTTCTTTCATCTGTTCCTGACATTGCTGAATCTTCATTTTTAACGGTTCATAATCTGTCAGTTTCTCAGAAAGTGACAGACTTTCATCCATATCAAGTCCACTCTTTAATGCCATTGCCATTCCACCTGCGAATCTTGTTCTTGCGCGTTTCCATGCGATTTTCTTCATAAATCCGATGGTTTGTATCTTCGAGATAAATTCAATTCTTGCCTTTTTATAAAAAATAACGAAAAATACTATGATCAAGATCACCACTGCCAAAACTACCAGAACAATTGCTGACTGCCTCATCCAATCTCCAATATTCAATAACTGACGTGCAACTCCTGTCATCTCTTGCCCTAATTGCATATATACCTGTTCAAATACTGGCATAACTTTTATAAATAATACTGCAACGATCACTAACAACATCCCGAGCATCGCAACCGGATAAGTCACTGCACTCTTGACCGCATCTAATATTTGTTCTTCCCTCTGGTAATATGCCGCCAATGCTTCCATCGTCTCATCCAGTCTTCCTGTCTGTTCTCCGATCTCCGTCATATGAAGTGCATATTCTGGAAAAACCCCTGTTTTCTCCATTGCAGGATAAAGCATTCCACACATTTCAAGTTCTTCGCGGATCTCTTTTAATATCTCCCTGCCTTCTGTCTGGACATCTCCATCTTCCATAATGTAAATCCCCTCAAGCGATGAAATCCCAGATTTCAAGATCAGCGCCATCTGACCACAAAATGTGATCAGTTCTTCGTTGCTAAGTTTCTTCTTCATATCTATCCCTTCTTAATAACTATACTGAAGTACATAATGTTCTCCATTCCCAATATATTCTTTCACATCTTCCTTGTTATCACTGTTTGCTGCCAGTGTCGGATCCATTAACTCCCAGCTTTTCCCATCGAACTGAATGATATTATCTACCCATCCCTTTTCATTCAGCCAGGTACTGATCCAGGCATGATAGATATCCCCTGAATACCCGATCTCAAGCTTGGTCGGAATGCCCTGCGAACGCAGCATCGCCGTCATCAGTGCAGCATAATCAAAGCAGATTCCCTTCTTTGTCTTCAATGTCTCATCTACCGATGGCAGATATCCACTCTGAACATTCTGCGCTTTCTCATCATCATATTTTACATTTTTGACCACATAATTATAAACAGCTTTGACGATTGCCAGATCATCTTTGGAATCTTTTGCCAGTTTCTTCGCTTCCTTTACTGCTTTCGTCTTACTTGTAAATTCTACATACTGGTTAGGATATAAAAATGGCAGAAATTTATTTTTTAATTTCACCTCAAAACTATCCATCATCAAAACACTGTATTCATCGTCCTGCACATTTTCATATACAGAGATCTGATATGCACCATTTCCACTGGTCAATGGAAAATATGTCGGCTCTTTTGTCCGTTCAATAAAATATTTATATACTTTATTATTCTTTCCGATCACTTCAACACTGATCTTCTTTGCACTTCCCTTATATCGCAGTGCTACATAGCCTTGAGCCACATTCGATATATCAACCACAGCCTCCCCATGATCCAAAACTTCCTTCCCCGGTGCTTCTGGCTTTAATACTCCTGCTTTCTGAGCTGTTACCTGCTTCTTCCGGCCACATCCGCCAAATGGTAACATAATGATCAGGCATGTCACGATCAGTATTATTTTTATGACATACTTCATAAGAATTCTCCTTGTATTTACTTCCTCTAGTATAACAGATTCACAATATGCCTTCTAATTTTTTTACGTATACAAATGCTCTCTTACATAATTTAAAAACTGCTTCTTTGCATAATCCAATGGCTTATTTTTTCTATAAAATAGTGATATCACAGAATGTAATTCATCTTCTAATGGTATCATTTTAACTCCAGCACATTTAGCTTCTCTATAAACCGTTGAAAATGTGATCGTAACCCCAACCCCTTCACTTACAAAACTCATGATTGTATTTGCTTGTGGAAATTCAAAAGCTATTTTCGGTTCAAATCCTGCTTTCTCACAACTCTTATAAAACACTTCGTAACTTCCGCTGCCTCTCTCTGGGAAGATAAAAACATCATCTTTCAATTCTTTCAGTTGAAGTCGATCTCTTCCATAAAGCGGATGTTTTTCATATAACACTGCACACAATTTATCATCATACAGTGGGGAAAAACGGAATTTTTTCTGATCTTCCATCATATTTTCTCTCAAGATCAAGAAATCATAACGATCGGAGTTTTCCTGAATCTCACTTGCGATTCTTTCATCGATCACAAGTTTGATATCTGGATATTCTTTTCTGAAATCCGCCACCAATCTTGCAAAATGATATGGTGCAAGAACCGGCATACAACCAATCTTAATTTCCTGATTTTTCTGAACATTTTTCAACATCTCTTCATAGGTTCCCGTCATTTTCTTTGCATAAGACAAAAAGATCTCTCCTTCTTTGGACAACTCAAATTTCCTTGTATTCCTGCGGATCAGTGTAATTCCTAACTCATTTTCCAACTTACGGATCTGTTTTGATAATGCACCTTGTGTCATGTTACAGGCATATCCAGCTTCTGTGAAATTTTTCTGTTTACATAATTCCATATAATAATATAATTGCTGTATTTCCATTTTTCCATACCTTTTTCAAATATCTTCGTATATTCCTATTTGGAATATATCAAATCTCAACTGGAATTGCAATACTTCGCTCTCTCTATATATAATAAGAAACACAAAAGGGAATACGATTGATAAAATATGAAATTTTGATGAAAGGAATCGTTGAAATTATGAAAAACAAAAAAAGATTTTTTTACCATAGATTGTTATTTTATATTTTAGGACTGTTGATCATGTCTGTTGGTTCTAATTTATTTTTGAAAGCAGCTCTTGGAGTTGCACCTAGCTGTACGATGGCTTTGACATTAAGTTATCTTTCCCCAATTCACAGCTATGCCTTATTTAACTTCCTGATCAACTCTACTTTCTTAGTTTGCGAAGCTCTGATCCTTCATGAATTCGGGAAAATGCAGTTAACTCAGCTTGGTTTGACTTTTATTTATTCTTTATTTATCGAATTTACTTCTTATGGTTTATTCTTTATTGAAGCTCATGGACTTGCAGCTAAGATTTTACTATCTGTCATTGCATGTGCCGTGCTATCAATAGGTGTCGGATTCACGATCAGTTCTGGGTTCGCTGTTATGCCAATGGAAGGACTTGTGAAAACTATCTCTGATAAGAAAAATATAAGCTTTGGAGCTGTCAGAGTTTGTCTGGAAGTTTTATTTACTATATGTTCTGCGATCGCTTCTTTTGTATTGCTTCCAGAATTACCATCCGTCGGAATCGGAACCGTGATCGCCGCTTTCTTAAGTGGTAATATTACAAATATATTTTCTTCTCTATTTCATAAGAGAATCGATGCCTACCTTGGATTTCAGGCATGATCCTACAGAAAAAACCGTAATCTCAAATGAACCTCTTGAGATTACGTTTTTTTATTCTATCCTGATTCTTTAGTTTTTGCTTATTCCCATGGATCAATTTGCTGATTCGTCGGTACGACTTTGATCTTCTTTGAAATCGTTATCTTTGTCCCTGTTTTTAATTTTGCAGAAATCGTCGCTGTTCCAGCTTTATTTCCTGTAATTCTTCCATTCGAGTCAACAGATGCCACGGATGGATTACTACTCTTCCATGATGCGAAAGATGATGCATTGATCACCGTTGGATACACTCCATACTCTTTCATCATTTTTCCTTGATATGTTGGCTTCATCTGCATTTTCTCTGTTTCCCATATTGTGCCATATCTGCTGTCTAGTTTTAAATAGCTCTTCTTTAAATATGAATTCTTTGTCACAATATTTTTTGTAAATTGCTTTCTTGCCTTGGATTTTTCTACTTTCTTTGCTTTGGAACTGCTAAAGTCTAATACCCAGGTGTTGGCTTCATACCCATCTCTTGACACAACCGTAACTGCTGCAACCCCTACACTTTTTGCATTCGAAAGTAACAGACCCTTTCTATGTGTGGAAGAATTGATCCAACCCTTTACGATCTGTTTCGGTGTAGTTCCTGCGGATTGTGCGCAGTTTTCATAGATGATCTTCTTGTTGATACTTTTTGAAAGCTTTCCATTTGGTCTTCTATGCGGACTTGTTTCTGGAATATAGATTGTTGTTTCAAATCCACGCATAATTGCTGAATTTGTCAATCCTCGATCCATCTTCAATGCTTTGCGTCCATTTTTCTTACGGTATTTGTTCACTTCTTTTAAGATTTTCTGTGCATCACTATAGTCCTGATATCCTGTAACAGATAATTTCCCTGTAGAAGCAGCCTCTACTTTCTTCTGGCTGACTCCTGCAGTTGTAAATAGCATTGCCGCTGCTAATACGATACTGGCAGCTCTTCTTGATAGTTTCCTCATAAACTTTCTCCTTTCATACTTTTGATCATGGTACCTTTATATAATTTGTGCACAGATATCATTCAAACAACATCTCTCACAATGAGGCTTTGTTCTTGCCGTACAGACATCTCTTCCATGCCATACCAGCCTGTGGCAGAAATCACTTCCTTCTTCTGGTGGAACGATCTCCCATAATGCCATCTCAACTTTTTTAGGGTCTTTTATCCCATCAACCAATCCAATTCGGTTGACCAAACGGATGCAATGTGTATCCGTAACGATCGCAGGTTTGCCAAAGACATCTCCCATGATCAGGTTGGCACTTTTTCTTCCGACCCCAGGAAGACTTAGGATCGATTTAAAATCGGTTGGGATCTTACCATTATATTCATCTCTTAAAACTTTCATACATTTGCTGATATCTCTTGCCTTGCTCTTTCCAAGACCACAGGGCCGTACGATTTCTTCAATATCTGCAACGTCTGCTGCTGCCAGTGCTTCTACTGTTGGATATTTTTCAAATAATCCTTTTACTACGACATTTACTCGTGCATCCGTACACTGAGCCGCCAGTCTTACACTAACTAATAATTTCCACGCCTGATCATATTTCAATGTACAGTCTGCATCTGGATATTCATTCTTCAGACGCTCAATGACTTCTAGTGCTAGTTCTTTTTTATTCATGTAACAGTATCCGTTACTGAAAACTTATAAAAAGTTATAAACCTTTATGTTTCATTCCTACTTCAACGAGTATGCTTTTGTAACGAATC